>ERZ773066.1073-NODE-1073-length-14330-cov-7.046025_pt1 | contig 14330 bp, 8 predicted proteins | sample MGYA00580573_ERZ773066 | MGnify/ENA primary metagenome ERZ773066 (study PRJEB29015, sample SAMEA2738128) | human oral metagenome | biome: human oral; feature: human-associated habitat; material: saliva | place: China | collected 2203 ... | reverse complement strand
ATAAGCTGTTTTAATTTCATAAGGGACCTCCATAAGGTGTTATATTTCTCTGAATGTATTAACATTACCAAATGTATATGAAAATTTTATTATAAACTTAAATTTTGTGCAATTAATATAAGTGTATATCTTATGCATTTATTAATAGTTTTTAATTAGATTATATTTAAAATAATTTTATACTTTACAAGAAAACTTTAATTATGTTATTCTGATGATACGTATTTCATGAATTTGTCATGATTGGTGTTATTAGAGTATGTTTATAGGAGAGTTTTGTGAATATAAAACGCTTAGTTCTTCTGAGTTTAGGTGTATATAGTCTGTCTATACCTTTAATGGTACAGGCAGCTGATCCTGTTATACCTATGACTCAACAAGAGCAATTACAACAAGACCGAGACACTCAACGAGAACGTAATCTTCGCCTCGATGCGGAACGCGTAGGGACTGTTGTCAGTGAGCCGGCACTTATAGACGTACCTTCAGATAAGAATGGTACGTCTTTTTATATTAAGCAAATACAGTTGGATGGTGTGCCTAAAGAATTATCATTTCTAAATAAGATTGCTCGTAAGCATGAGCAAAAATATGTGACTGTATCAGATATTACTAATATTCGTAATGCCTTTCAACGTAAATTACTAGATAAAGGCTTTGTTACCTCTCAGGTATATATTCCAGAACAAAATTTAAATGCTGGAACTCTACAATTTATGGTTATGCCTGGTCGAGTAGAAGATATTCGGTATAGTGCTTCTTCAGCTCATGGTCCTTGGCGCACTGCATTTTCTGTGCGGCCAGGAGATATCCTTAATATCCGAGATGTAGAGCAAGGTCTCGAACAGATGAAACGGGTGTCATCTCAATCGGTGACTATGCAGTTACTTCCAGGTACATCTGTTGGTACTTCTATTATTGAACTAACAATTAAACAAGATAAACCAGTACATGGATCAATTAGCATCGATAATAGTGGTCTAGAGTCTACAGGGGTATATCAAGGTAGTTTTACATCATCTTTTGACCAAGTGTTTAGAGCTAATGATACCTTTACTATGTCGCTGTCAGGTGACCTTAGTGGTTCGGGTAGTATAAAAGGAACTCGTGCAGCTAGTCTTAATTATGTGATACCTCATGGTAAAGATACGTTTAGTTTAAGCTTTTCTAAATCAAGATATCATCAAACTATTCAATCTAATCCTTATGATTTCACATACAGTGGTAAGTCCACTACTATGAAGGCGAAATGGAATCATGTTTGGTCGCGTACACAACGTGAAAAGCGCGCCTTTGATATTTCTATTAGCACACGGCATAATCATCGCTTTATTAATGATATGGAAATACCTGTGCAAGCATTACGCACCACTTCAATGGAGTTTGGTGTTTCTAACCGTAAATATATTGGGAATGCTACGCTGTACTCTCGTTTAGGGTTCCAATGGGGGATAGGTGCACTTGGCGCACAACCTGAACATAAGGCCTCTGTTGCTATGGGAGGGCCTACATCTAGATATCATATGTGGCTTGTAGATGTAGATTATCGAAAACCATTTATTATGGGCCATCGACCTGCATCCTTTACCTCTTCATTCCATGGACAGTGGGTGCAAGGTGGTAAAAGATTGTATAGTGTAGACACTATAAATATAGGTAATCGATATAGTATCTATGGCTTCGATGGCGAATATACACTTATGGGCGATAGTGGTTGGTATGTGCGTAATGAAGTATCATCTGTTATTCCTCGCCTTAATACAGAAGTATATCTTGGTCTTGATGTTGGGGCTGTATATGGTAAAAGTACAGAAGCTCTAGTCGGTAAAACAATTGCAGGTACTGCGCTTGGTGTACGGGGCAACTATGCATCCGGTTTACTATTTGATGCGTTTGTTAGTACCCCTTTATATAAACCGCAAGGATATCATACGAAAAAGTTTTATAGCGGATTTACTGTAGGGTACAGATTCTAATCTCAATATAATTATGACTATATATGTGTTGAACTAGCATGTGTTGAGCTAGTATTTATATAATTGGAGAGTTGTATGTGTAAAACAAATCAAGAACGACGTACGCTAGGACGAAAGATAATGTCTTGGCTAACCTTTGGTGTATTTGTAGCATCTCAATCGATGGTATTGGCTGCACCAATTATGCCAGATAATAATGCTATTATTACTGAACGACCGTTAGTTCAGGAAACAGCTAATCAGATTCCACTAGTTAACGTGACGGCCCCTACTAATGGTGGTGTCTCTATGAATAAATATGATCAATTTAATGTAGAGAAACAAGGGGCTATTTTAAATAACTCATATGTAACGAGTAAAACAGAACTTGCTGGCTATGTGCAAGGTAATAGTAACATGGTGAATGGGAGTGCAAAGGTTATCGTAAACCAAGTTACATCAGATACACCGACATCTATGAATGGTTATTTAGAAGTGGCGGGGCAAAAAGCCTCCGTTGTGGTTGCTAACCCTAATGGCATTACCGTTAATGGTGGAGGATTCCTTAATACGGAGCATGCTGTGTTAACTACAGGTAGATCAGAACTAGATGGTGCTGGCAACTTACAAAATTACCGTGTAGAACAAGGCAAAGTCTCTATTGAAGGTAAAGGCCTTAATGGGAAAAGTGCAGATTCTGTGTCTATCTTGGCACGAACTATTGATGTAAATGCAGGTGTTTGGGCAAACAAACTTAATACTCGTACTGGACAAAATAATATTGACGCCAAGAATTTAAAGGCTACAGCTTTAGACTTGTCGGCTACTGAAATAAAGCCGACGATTGGCTTAGATGTGGCTACAGTTGGAGGGATGTATGCGAATCATATTACTATGGTCGGTACTGAAGCTGGTGTAGGTGTTAATCTTAATGGTGTAGTTGCAGGGACTCAATCTGTTTCAGTAGATGCTAATGGTCATCTATCTGTTAATGGTACGCTTCAATCGGATACAAGTCTCGTGGCTAAAGCAAACTCTATACAGAATACAAAGACAATTGCTTCTGGTGGAGAGTTAGGTTTAGAAACAAAAAAGTTAACTAATACAGGACATATTACATCCGTTAAAAATGGACATATTAAGGTAGAAGAAACTTTAACTAATAAAAATACCATGGCAGCTGGTGCTAATACGCAGGGCGCTGTGACAGGTAATGGTTCCTTGTCTATTGAGGCAGGTACTGTTCGTAATACTAATGCGGTGATTGTATCTGGTGGTACTACAACAATTAATAGTAAAGAACTACATAATACAGAGAATGGTCGTATTTATGGTGGAAAAGTAGCGATACAAACCAAGGTACTCGAAAACCGTAAGAATGTAGCTTTAGAATCTAAATTAGATGCTGCTATGGCAGATATGAAAGCGGCAGAAGATAAGCTTGAAGCAGCGTACGCTGTAGATACTACAGCTTTTACATCAAAAACTGAACAAGATGAATATTTGAACCGAATCAAAGAACTATCTCAAGTATATGATGAAAAACTTAAAGCTGTTAAGTTAGTACAAGAGGAATTATCTGCTCATAAAGGAAGTACTATTGCAGGTCGAGAAGATGTTACTGTTGAGGCAGACTCCATTTTAAATATAGAAAAATCTCTTATATATAGTGGTGGCACTATGACATTGGATGGCCGCGACATTTTGCACAATATCGGTGGTACTATTGAGGGATTAGGAAAAGGTGTCATCCGAAGTAAAGACTATCAAAATAAGAACTCTTCTTTTACAGCAAAACGAGTTAGTCCTGAAATTGAAAAAGGTCTTTCTGGTGCAAGTAATGATGCTATGCTTACAGAGCAAGAAGATCAGATTTTAATTACAGATAAAAACCACAGTGAGCGTGGTCAAGCCTTTAAAAAGTCTGAGTTTAGTTCTTTAACTAGCGGCTATGGTGCCTATCATGATCATGGAAAATCATCACCTATGCCAATTTATGAAGCTGCAGAATATGTTACTGTAGAACAAATTACACCTGAAGAGCAAGCGGCTGGCGAAGAGCCAATTCCGGCAGAATATATTGGCACACAAGTACCGTCATATGCCTATGATGATCCAATTTTTAAGGAATTTGGCATTACATCTATGACGACAGAGCGTCCTCAAACAGTAGGTCCTGAACAAGAGGCATGGGATGCACAGTTTAAGCCTATTTTGGCATCATTAAATGATAAAATTAAAGCTCATAATGCAAAGGCTCAATTGCATAACCAAAAAATCTCTGGTGTGGCTAATGAAAAAATTAATGATTATACTATAATTCGAACTAAGACTATGACTTCTCATGAAGAAGTAAAAAATAGTACACCAGGTGTAGTACGCTTTGGTGGGGATATGTCATTTACCGGAAATGGTACTAATGAAAATAGTCAAATGGTTGTAGGTGGTACATTAACCACTACGGGTGCTATTGATCAAGTAGCAAAAGAAAATCAAGAAGTAACTAATACATTTGGCACTACAGAAGCTACGTATACTTATAAAAGGAGATGGCCACATAAATCTTGGCGCCGAGGTTATAAGGGTCAAGTATTTATGACGCCACAAGTAGACAAAGAGAATCCAATATCACTTGGGGTAGGCAAGAAAGAAGACAAAAATGGTAAGGCAAAAGGTGAAGTAGGGGCTAATCACCGTAAAGAGGTACAAGACTTCTTAAATCCATTTGCACAAGATGGCAGTAGTGATACATCTAAACCAACTGCAGGAACTAACATTTTGTCATTACCTACAGAATCTTTGTATACAATACATCCTGAAAGTACTGCTAACTATGTAGTTGAAACAGATCCACAATTCACAAATAAAAAAGCCTTTTTATCATCTGATTATATGTATAAAGAGATGAAAACAAAGCCGGAGAATATTGAAAAACGACTTGGTGATGGTTTGTATGAGCAAACCTTAGTTAGAAATCAAATTGTATCTGGAACAGGATATAGATTCCTTGACGGGTATACAGATGATGAAAGTCAATTTAAAGCTCTCATGGATGCTGGTATTGCATATGCTAAACGACATGGTATTGTTCCAGGTGTCGCACTGACGGCAGAACAAGCAGCTAGTCTCACTAGTGATATGGTCTGGCTTGTAAAAGATGTTGTTATGGTAGAGGGAAAACCTGTTGAGGTAATCTATCCTAAGGTATACCTTAAACAAAGTAATGGTTTACAGTTACATACTGATGGAACCTTAATGAGTGCTAATACATTAGTTATGAATGCAAAGGAAAGTATCCGTAATGAAGGTGTGATTCAAGGTAAAACAGTAATTCTTGCATCTGATAAAGATATCATTAATAGTGGTCACATTAATGCAGAAAAAGTTGGTTTGCAATCGGATAGAACTATTTACCAACAAGGTCAAGTTGTAGGGCGTGATGCTGTAGAATTACAAGCAAAAGAGAATATCACTTTTAACAATTCCATTGAACATTTAACAAACCAAGATGTTTTACATAAAACAGCAGGTATTGCTGTAACTGGCGATAAAGGAGTTATGATTGTCTCTGCTGGCAATGATGTAAACCTAGGTAGTGCAACTATCGAAGCATTGGGTAAAGAAGGTGCTATCACTATTACAGCTGGACGTGATATTAATAGTACTACAGACACTCTTACGGCTAAAAAAGATATGACTAAAGATGGCGATAATTATTTGCGAACCTATCGTCAAACTGAGCTGGGAACGACAATAGAAGCTGGTGGAGATATATCTATTGGTGCTAAACATGATGTTAAGGCTCGTAATTTGACCGTTAGCAGTGACTCTGGTGCTGTAAAAGTCATTGGTGAACATGACGTATCTATTGAAAATGGATACAGTGAATCTAAGGATGCATTTGCGTTAAAATACAAAGAAAAAGGTCTTCTTAATAAAAAAGAAACTAAGATCAAAACGAATGATGAATCTAAAAATGCGTTAATGAGCACACTTAGTGGTCATACTGTAGTGGTGGGTGCTAATAATGATGTGACACTTACATCCTCTAATGTGGTGAGTACTGCAGGAACATCTGTATTAGCAGGTCATAATGTAATAACTGATGCAGCAGCAGAGCATACGCTAAATACCGCATCTAAAGATGTAAAAAAATCTGGTATTATGGGTGCTGGCATGGGTATCATGATTGGTAAAAAACAATCTAAAGATAACTATTATATCGATGAAACTACTCATAAAGCCACTACTTTAGGATCTACTGATGGTAAGGTTACTGTACAAGCTGGTGATACAGTTCATTTGACTACGACGGATATTATAGCGGATAAAGGAATTAAACTTAGTGGACAAGATATAGTATTAGATGGTAAGGAAAATCATTACCTTTCTAAAGAAAGTCACGAATATAAATCTTCTGGTCTTACGGTTAGTCTTGGAGGCTCTGTTGCAAATGCTATTAATACAGCTTATGGGTTACAACAAAAAGCTAAAGGTCGTGAAGATAAACGTTTGGCTGCACTAGAGTATATGGAAGCAGGTAAAGAACTTAAAACAGCAGCTGCGAACATTCATGATTACACAAGCTATACAGCAGGTTCTGTATTAAAGAAGGGAACTGAATTAAAAGAGCTGGGACAAGCCCAATTAGCGTCTGCACAAGAGCTTAAAAATGCTTCTCTCATGAATCGATATGCGAATACAGCGACAGCAAATGTTACTGATTATAAAACTAAAGTAGGCGAAGCTAATATAAGTAAGGGAAATGCAGAGTTAGCTGATTTAGATAATAACCAAGCTGGATATAAGGCTAAGAAACGTGCTAAAGCAGATAATCTTGTAAATATTCGTGTAAGCATTGGCTCTAGTAGTAGTCGAAGTGAATCCTCTTATGAAGCAAATACGTTTGATGGGGGATCTATTGAAAGTAATGGAGATATTATCATTGAGGCTAATAGTGCAGACTCTATCAAAGGAAATATTAAAGCTGTTGGTGAAACAATTTCAGGTAAAACAGTGAAATTAGTGGCTTCTAATGATGTATCTTTACAAGCGGCAACAAATACAAGTGAAAAGCTTGAAAACGCCAAAAGTAAAGGCTGGTCTGTCGGGGCTAATATTAGTGTTGCTGGTGGCGGTATACTAGGTTTCGATGCAAGTGCTAATGCTGCAAAACAAAAGAGTAATACAAAGGTAACAACACATACTGGTACTACTGTTGTAGGTTCGGATGCTGTTTCTATTACATCTGGAAAGGACACCCACATCAGCGGTTCCAAGGTGATTGGTAAATCTGTAATAGCAGACATAGGTGGAAACCTTTCTATTGAAAGCTTGCAAGATACAAAGACATATGTAGGTGAAAGCTCTAATAAAGGATTTAGTATATCTACAAATGCGGGTTCTCTAAGTAATGTATCTATGAGTTCAAGCAAAGGTAAAATGAAAAGTGATTATGCAAGTGTTACCGATCAAGCGGGTATATATGCAGGTGATGGTGGATTTGTAATTAACACGGCTGAAACAACATCTTTAACAGGCGCTGTTATAGATAGTACAGCAGACACTAATAAAAATAAATTATCCACTAAATCATTGGATGTTAAAGATGTTGAAAATACGGCAGAATATACGTCTCGTAATGTAGGTCTGAGTTATAAGCACGTAGGTAAGTTTAAGGACCTTAGTAAAGCAGGAAAAGATGCTGTGTGGAATACTTTAGGTACATTACCTAATTTGTTACCAGATTCTAGTAAATCTAATTCTTCTACTACAAAATCTGCTATTTCAAATGGTACAATAGAAGTGCGAGACGCTAACTTCAATATGCAAACACTGTCTCGAGATACAAAAGATAGCTTGAATAAGCTTGATGAAATCTTTGATAAAAAGAAAATTGAAGAACGTCAAGAATTATCTAAGTTATTTGCAAAAGAAGCTTTTGGGCAATTACATAATTGGAATCCAACCTCTAAAGAAGGTAAAGCTGCAAAAGCAATAGCCCATGGTGTAGTGGCTGAAGTATCTGCTCGTATGGCAGGAAATAAACCGGGTAGTGGTTTTTATGCTGGTGCTACCAATGAAGCATTAATTGGAGAAATTCAAAAAATTGCAAAAGAAAAACCTGATGTAGCTCAATCATTAAGTGCTCTACTAGGTGCTGCAGTAAATGGTAGCTTAGGTTATTCTCCTGTAACGGGTGCAGCTGAAGCACAATATGGGACTAAATGGAATAACCAGGTAGTTGTAAGAGGGGTAGTCGGGGTATTGCAATATGGCGCAGTGAATGCATCTAATCAAATTTCACGGTTTGCTCGTATTGGATCATCTATAATTAAATTAGGCGATAGTACTTCTGATTATGAAGGACAAGAATATATCAATAAAGGGTCGTATTTATATAGACCATATAAAATAGCGGGCGTTGATGCTATAAACTCTACAAATACTATTAATATAGACTCTAATGAAGGTGTATTGTTACAAAAAGGACCTATAGTGATAAATGGCCAGCAATATGAATGGAGTTATAACAATCAGGAATATTATCCGGTTGAGATATATCATGTAGATGGGTATGTATATAAAAATAATGGTAGTAGAGATATATTAAGTCGTCATTATTTAGATGGTCTGGGTGGAGCACCTAACAGGTATACAGGGTCTGTATATGGTAAGGATGGAACAAAGAACTGGGTCATTGAACCTTCATCCTCTCTTTCAAGTAAAACAGTCCAAGTAAAAAATACCATTACAGGTGAGATTGGTAAAATGTCATATTCTTACGGTGATATGTATTTGGTTGATCACCCTGAGAGTAGTATTGTTTTGAATCCAAATACAAAACAGTTTATAGTTGCACAAACTTTACAACCAGTGAGTAAACCATTTGTTTTTGCCTATAAGAACCGTATTTCTGGTGTTCCAGCTGTAGATGTTTCTAATATTGGAAATGAAGGTTGGGTAGATGACTTTACTTATAATCCTGAATTTTCGAAACCTAAGATATTATCTTCTCCGATACCGGAGTCTGTTGAACCTAAGATACTGAAAAGTCCTACTAATGAAAATGCAGAAGTACAAATATTTTCTAGTCCGTTGGGACAAGAACTAAATACAAGTAAGTTAGGTGGATTTGATTTAATTCGACCTAAATTATCCGATTATATATATACTGCATACTCTAAGGAACATCCAGTTTGGGGAATGAGAGTTCCGCAAGATTCTGAAACAATCTTATCAGATAGAAGTTTATTCGATAGAACGGGTAAGCGCTATAGGGAGCATGCTCAAATTTATAGACATAGAGTAACAAAACATTACTATTATAGAGATACTTTTCATGAAGGTGTAGATGCCCATTTAGAAGTATTTGATAAAAATGGAAATCATTTAGGCGAAGCAGATCCTATAACTGGAGTGATGAGGGAGAAATCTAAAGACCCTAAGAAAAAACTTAGAAAGGATTTAAGACAATGATTATGAAACCTATTAAGTCTTTATATAGTAGTTATAACCAAAATGATATATATATGTTAGAACGAATAGGACCATATAGCATAATAAATGATAACCATCAAGGGCTTATTGTGTTGGATTCCTCATGGAATGAAGTGAAAAGAATTAAGGTAGATGAAAATCTGTTTTATCCTGAAGCTAGATATATAGATTACGTTAATAATAGGATGCTTTTTAAGTTGGAAGCATTTTTGTGTTTAGTTGACATTGAAAGTAGTGGGGTTAAACTAATAGAGCTTCCTGATGATCTTCAAGATATATATTTTTCAAACTTACATTGTTTCTGTAAAGATCATATTATGATAGATACGAGTAAGAATGTAGTATCTTTGGATTTGATTGACTTCAAAATTACAGTGCTAGAACTTGCTTCTGTTGATGAATATCCATTTAATGAGTATCAAAATAGATATAATGGAATAGTTATGTATTTTAGAAAGAATAAATTAATCTGTCATGACTCTGGGAATATAATAATTATAGATGGTACAAGCGTTATTGAAATTCCAGATGTAGTTTCTATTAAGTACTATCAACTAATAGCATCTAATACATATTTGTTAGCGATTGGTGAAAATCAGCTACAGCTTATCAACTTAGAAAATGCTAGTGAAAGTAAAATTATTTCTTTTGCATCTCCCTGCTATTGTGTTGGTGCAGATATATTTGAGGAACAGGATAAAATCCATATCTCCCTTTTATTAAATAATGATTGGGAAGAGATTATGCGTGTGGAAGAATATGCTTTTACCTTTGATGAATTACATGAGAATGTAGTGCTATAAGTAATTCTTTATATGCTATAATTAAGTATTACATGAATTATTTAATATATCTTAATGATAGTGTTATAGAGTTTATAGAAAGAGGTTCCTTATGGCATCCGGCAGATCTGAAAAAGAGTTACAAGGGGTAACGATGTTAGGTCACAAGACCGATTACCCTACTGATTATGCACCACAGGTGTTAGAGGCATTTGATAACAAACATCCTGATAACGATTACTTCGTTAAGTTTAACTGCCCTGAGTTCACTAGCTTGTGCCCTATGACAGGTCAACCAGACTTTGCGACGATTTACATTTCTTACGTACCAGATAAGAAAATGGTGGAGTCCAAGTCTTTGAAATTATACCTCTTTAGTTTCCGCAATCACGGGGACTTTCACGAGGACTGCATTAACATCATTATGAAAGACCTCATCAAGTTGATGGATCCTAAGTACATCGAGGTATGGGGCAAGTTTACGCCGCGCGGTGGTCTGTCCATCGATCCATACGCAAACTATGGCAAGCCTGGTACAGAGTGGGAAAAGACTGCCAAAGAGCGCCTTCATTTCCACGACATGCAGCCTGAGCGCGTAGCATACCGTTAATATGGCATACGAATATTTAACAATGGTCACATCGTTCATAATGTTTTTTATGATTGGTGTGACCTTGTCTATACATCCTGCGTCGATTATGGTAGGGACGAATACCTATATAGAATCACAAGGCAAATGGACTCGATGGAACGGCTATATTATCTTTGTGTGCCTCTTATTTGTTATGGATTTATTCCTAACAAACGCTGTATATCTAGCCTTTTACGATATATACGGCAATCTTATGAACATAGGCCGTCTCGATGTGGATTTTATGGATATTTTCTTTAGTGAAAGTTTCCAAATCATAGTAGTGCTCATGTTTTTGCTTGTGTTATTCCAAGTTTTGGGGCTTGTCGATATAGCCCATGGTGAAAGAAATCTATCCTTTTACTACAGCCAAGTAGAGGCGGGCAAGGAGCAGCCATCTTGGATGGAGCGATACATGGAACGGGAGAAGGGCTCGCTAGGAGCCAGTATAATAGGACTCCTATACATGCTCTGGATGACCAAGAGAAGCCTGTGGATATATATTGTCTGCGCTATGTGGTTCAAGGTGCTTGCTATGCTAGTGAATGTACTGGTTTCACCCCTTATTAACCGCATCATGCATGAAAATCATGAGCTGTCTACGCATCTACTACTAGATCCATATGTTGTTTCCTATGTAGTGGCAGGCTTCTTGTGGGGCCATGTAGCGTTACATCATGACTTAAGTAAAGTATCTGGTTTTGCCAAGAGCGTTGTTATATCCTTAGTTCCTCGTCTAAGTGTATTGGTAGGGGCTGTTCTCTTTATTGGATTGGCGCTAGCCATCATATTAGTGCCTATCACTTGGGATGTGGTGGTGGACGTGCTTACAAGTAAATAGATGAACCTAGTTATTTCCTGTGTTTTTAGGGTTTTAAAAGCTATTCTCATTCTCTTGACAATGAATTGATTCAGGTGTTAGAGTATGGGTGTATTAATCAGAATACATAAACGTTTATACCCAGTGTATAGTGAGTAACAAGGTGAAATACATATCGTCCTTGGGATATTCCTGAGGACGATTTTTATCATCTGTCGCTAGAGGGAGGATCAGATGAGCATAGTAACAAATCAAACTACAGAACTTATCGGTAAAACGCCGGTATATCAATTACAGAATACAAATATTTATGTAAAACTTGAAAAATATAATGTAGGTGGCTCTGTGAAAGACCGTGCCGTTCTTGGCATGTTACAAGACGCCAAGGAGAAAGGCCGCATCCATGAGGATAGCATCATCGTAGAGGCTACAAGTGGCAATACAGGTATTGCTCTTGCCATGGTGGGCGCTATCTTACATATTAAAACTGTCATTATTATGCCTGAAAGCATGAGTAAAGAACGTCGTGAGCTTATTAAGGCCTATGGTGCACAGCTCATCTTAACGCCAAAAGAGACGGGCATGAAGGGCGCTCTTGAACGAGCAAATGAAATTTTAGAAAAATATCCTAATGCTTTTACCTTGGGCCAATTTGTAAATCCTGCGAATCCAGATATGCATTATCGTACAACTGGTGCTGAAATCGTAGAACAAGTGCCGAATATAGATGTATTTGTAGCAGGTATCGGTACAGGTGGTACTTTCACAGGTGTGACTAGACGCTTGAAAGAACATAATCCGAATCTAAAAGCTATCGCTGTGGAGCCAACAGGATCTCCAGCCATTACAGAGGGCAAGGGTGGTCCTCATAAAATTCAAGGTATTGGGGCGGGTTTCATTCCTGAGAACTTCGACCAAAGCTTGATGGACGGCGTAGAAACTGTGAGTGATGAAGAAGCCTTTAGAGAAGTACAAACCTTCATGCGTGAAAGCGGTATTTCCATCGGCCTTTCAGCGGGGGCAGCCATCGTAGCGGCTAAGCGCATTGCTCAAGATATGCCAAACGCAAATGTCGTCGTTATTGCGCCAGATGGGGTAGAAAAATACTTATCCTTATTGGACTTTGTAAATAATGAATACGTAAAGTAACGGATTTTGGATAGATAAAACATCTTATGTATAGGAATACAGACCACATATGTTGTATACTATATATTATGTATGAGTAGAGTTATTTGAGATGGAGTCACTATGATGCAAGGTTTGCGCGAATTATGGGGCAAAATTCAATATAATATTAAGCGCGTAATGGAGTCTGACCCAGCCGCAACAAGCGTGTGGATGGTCATTTGGACGTATCCGCATATTACGGCCTTATTCTGGCATTTCTTTGCGCACCGCCTCTATAAGGCGGGATGGCCAACCTTGGCTCGTCGAGTGGCACTACATTCTCGTCACGTAACGGGCATTGAAATTCACCCAGGTGCAACGATCGGCCGTGGCTTATTTATTGACCATGGTATGGGCGTTGTTATTGGTGAAACTGCTATCGTAGGTGATAATGTAACACTATTCCATCAAGTAACGTTAGGCGGCATGTCTTCTAAACAGGAAAAACGCCATCCAACCATTGAAGACGAAGTACTTATCGGTACAGGCACGAAAATCTTAGGTGATATTACGATTGGGGCCCGCACAAAAATCGGTTGTAACCTTGTTATTAAACATGATATCCCTAAAGATATGGTTATCTTCGAAACAGATCCAGAAAATATGTATGTCCGTAAACCTCGTCGAACTAATAACGGTAAGGCAGAGGAAAAGAAAATTCCTGATGATTACATAGAATACTATATTTAATGTAGGACAGTATAAATACTATAAAAGAATATAGACTGATATGAACCTCTAACTATTAGGTAACTAGTAGTTAGAGGTTTTTATATATTTCATCAAAATTTCATGTAAAAATATCTGTTCATGTATTGACATAAATAATCATTATTGATAGAATAACAATGTAATCAATAACAATTACAAATTAAATAAACGAATTAATGGCTTAGAAGCCGACGTGGTTTATTCGCTTTTGAATAAACTGTAATTAAGAATTAAATGATAAAGGAGAATTATTATGAAAAACGTACAACAAGTAAACCAATATTTAGCAGATCTTTCCGTATGGAACGTAAAATTGCATAACCTACATTTCAACGTAACAGGTCCACAATTCAAGTCTATCCATGAGTACTTGGAATCCATTTATGATGAAGCATTTGAATACTTTGATGCAGTAGCAGAACATGTGAAAATGCAAGGTCAATTCCCATTGGTAAATTCCGCAGAATATGCAAAATTAACTAAAATTGAAGAATTAGGCCAAGAAGATATTCCTCAAGAAAAAGTAATCGATATTCTTCTTAAAGACTTCAAATACATGAATGATCAAGCTGTAGCAATTCGTGCCGCTGCTGATGAAGAAGGTGACTTCTTGCTCGTAAGCATGATGGAAGATCACGTTGCGTACTATGTAAAACAAATCTGGTTCATCGAATCTATGTTGAAATAATACGATTGACAATGCTTCATTGGGTATGATATGATTACCCAGTAAAGCATGGAGGATTACTCAAGAGGCTGAA
>ERZ773066.1072-NODE-1072-length-14331-cov-80.246568_pt1 | contig 14331 bp, 14 predicted proteins | sample MGYA00580573_ERZ773066 | MGnify/ENA primary metagenome ERZ773066 (study PRJEB29015, sample SAMEA2738128) | human oral metagenome | biome: human oral; feature: human-associated habitat; material: saliva | place: China | collected 2203 ... | reverse complement strand
CGCTCACTGGGCTGGTCGTCCACCATTTGACGGTGGCGCGCATCGCCCAGGCCCTGGGCGTGTCCTGGAAGAGCCGCTAACACTGCTGTCCTGGCCGAAGCAGAGCGCTCACTGATCAACGACCCGACCCGGTGTGAAGGCGTGCGCGTCATCGGCGTGGATGAACACGCGTGGCGCCACACCCCCTACGGCGACAAATACATCACCCTCATCTTGGACGTGACGCCCATCCGAGATCACAGTGGCCCCTCCCGGCTCCTGGACATGGTCCCGGGCCACTCCAAAAAGGTCTTCAAAACCTGGCTCGCCTCCGGGCCCCACACCTGGCGCAGCCGCATCGAGATCGTCGCGATGGATGGATTCACCGGGTTTAAGAGCGCTGCCGCCGAAGAGCTCCCCGGCGCAAGGGCGGTCATGGACCCCTTTCCACGTCGTACACCTCGCCGGCAACGCCTTGGACGAGTACCACAGACGCACCGGGCAAGAACTCCACCACCGGCGCGGGCGCGCCACGGACCCCCTGTACAAGGCCCGCCGTATGCTCCACACCAGATCCTGCCTACTCACCCTAGGCCAGCAGTACCAGATACTCGACCTGTTTTCCGGCGACGAGCACGTCGCCCTCGAGGTCACCTGGAGCGCCTACCAGAACATCATTGATGCCTACCGCGCGCCCGACACGGACGTGGGTAAGGCCCTGATGGAAGCCGAAATCAACACCCTGACCTCCACGCGCGTACCGAGGGGCCTGACCGAGCTCATCACGCTGGGCAGGACACTCAAACGCCGAGCCGGGGACATCCTGGCCTACTTCGACCACCCCCACACCACAGGCGACCCCACCCAAGCCATCAACGCACCCCTCGAACACCTACGCAGCCGCGCCCCAGGACTTTCCAAAACCTCACCCACAACATCACCCGAACACTCCCCAAAACCGGAGAATTCAAACCCCAACCACACCCCCAATTATGAAGAGCCGGTTAACATGCACGCACGCCGCCCTCGAAGCTTCCCGGACACCCGGCCATCAGGTCCGATTCACGCGTGCCAGCCGCGCTTGAAGCCTCCCTGCACGGCAGCGCAACACTCCCTCACGTAGCCAATGCTGCGCGCCAGGTGCCAGGCGGTACAAAGACCACGCCGACGGGAACGAGAGGGACACCGGTTCCACCATATTGCTTGTTGCCGATCAGATGGGTTCCTCCCGACGGGGCTAGCTCCTGTCGGCGGAGCGAGCGCGCCAGCGCCACCGATGCCTCCCCCCGATGACGCTCGGGACCGAACCCCGACCAACACGTTTTGTCCTATAGCCCCCAGTTTTGCAACGAGCTTTTCTATGCCTCGGCTCTGATCGTCGCCTCAGAGCAGCTGAATCGGCGTTGAGTCGCGGCTCTCGTCAGGCCAGCCCCTATTTCTGTGCGAGTGTCGACGGGAGCTGGATCTGCGAGGCTGCAGCCGCGTCGAGGTAGACGTACGTGGACGGTCCAAGGATGCCCGCGACGGGCAAATCGAGGGGGGAAGCACCTGCGAAGGCACGCCCGAGGGCCTCAGCTTTCCCGTTGCCGACGGTCGTCAGCCACACTTCAGGGCAGGCGCGCATGACCGGCATGGACACGGTGATGCGCTCTGGCGGGGGCTTGGGAGAATTGCGGATCGCCAGGATGGGGGCGGACTCTTCGAGGTCAACATGTCCGGGAAACAGGGAGCAGATGTGCCCGTCTGGCCCCATGCCGATCAGGGCGATGTCGAAGGAACCGTCGCCCATCAGCGCGGTCCACGTGGCCGTGAAGGCGAGCGTCGCCGCATCTAGGCAGCCACCTCCCGGCGCCGACGCATCCGAAGTTGGCATGCGCACGAACTCCACGCCGCTGGCCGCGTGGAAGAAACCTTTCCACGCCTGATCGTCGTTACGATCGCTGTGCCCCGCCGGGACGTAACGCTCGTCTACCAGCCACACGCGCACGCGTGACCAGTTGATCTCGCCGACTCGGGGGAGAAGCGAAGGCAGAAGTGACGTCGCTACAGCGCCACCGGAGATGGCCACGTTAATCCGGCTGCCAGCTTCGGCCTCGTCAATGAGAACGCACAGGCGCGCAAGGAATGCGCTGCCGACCGCCTCGTTGAGCGCTTCCACGGTGGGTAGTACTGTCAGGGTGTTAACGGATACCACGTCAGTCCTCCGTCGGGCACTCGGCCAAGCGCGGGAGTTCGGTCGTGAGCAGTTCGCCGTAGTAGACATCCGGATCCAGGCGTCGCAGGTCCTCCATGAGGGAGTCTTGCACTGAGCGACGCGCCAGGTTCACGTTGCGGTCCTCCAACCCTGGGCGCGATAAACGTGCGACCGAGGAGGTGGCGCTGCGCGAGAGTGACACGGTCGTGTCGTCGTCGAAGAAGAACGTGATGTCGGTGATCGTGTGTGCCTCGGGGGCGACGACCCGCTCAACGGGCACACCCAGCTGGTGGTGCAGCCACGCGGCCACGAGGAACGGAGACGGATGCGTCGCGTTACCCGCCACGCGGATGGAGGTGGGCAGACGATCGAAGTCCTCGGCGACGGCTGCGAGCAGCGCGCGCCACAGGGTAACTCCCGCCCATGCCAGATCAGTGTCGCCCGGCGTGTAGACGGTCGACAGGGCCGACAGGGTCTCCATCGGGCACTCCGTGGCTCTCGAATCGGTAATGCGTTTGACTGCGAGGCGCCCCAGCGGGTGGGCGCCGGGATTCTCGGGCGGGGTTACCGGCCAGTAGGTGACGACCGGCGTGTCCGACTGGAGCAGCGGCATGACGAGTGAATCGATGTTCGATGCCGCCTCGCCGCGAGGCTCCAGGATGATGATGTCCGACAGGCCAGCGGCGTCGCCCACGCGGATCTGCGCGTTGAGGAGAGCGGTGCCCTCGGTTGACTCGGGTTCGACGATAACGATGACGCGGCACGGGTGCTCGCGCGAAACAGCGTCGGAGACTTCGATCGCCTTGTCTACGTCAATCATGTCGGGCACGCAGATTAGCAGCGTCAAGACGCGGCTGAGAGCAGCCGATCCACGTTCGTCGCGCAGCTCCACGATACGGGAGGCGACCTCGGCGGACGTAGTGTTCTTCAAAGTTATAATCACGGGAGCCTCCAGAAACGACCGTCACAGGCCAGCATATCGTGCGCGGACTGGGGACCCCACGTGCCCGGCGCATAGGGTTCGGGCTGGCCCTGGGTCTCCCAGAATGACAGGATTGGATCGAGGATCTTCCACGAGGCCTCGACCTCGTGCTGGTGGGGGAATAGGGGCGCAGACCCGACCAGAGCGTCCAGGATGAGCCGCTCGTAGGCCTCGGGTGAATCCTCCGTGAAGGCATGGCCGTAGGCGAAGTCCATGGTCACGTCGCGCACCTGCATTGACGTGCCCGGCACTTTCGCGCCAAGTTTGAGAGTGAGGCCCTCGTCTGGCTGGACGCGAATGACGAGCGCATTCTGTGCGGCTTCACTCAGGTCTGTGGTGCCGAAAGGAACGTGGGCCGAACGTTTGAAGATGACCGCGATTTCGGTGACGCGCTTACCCAGGCGCTTGCCGGCACGCAGGTAGAAGGGCACGCCCGCCCAGCGGCGAGTGTTCACGTAGAGCTTGACAGCGGCGAAGGTTTCGGTGGTCGAGTCGACGGGGATACCATCTTCCTCGAGGTATCCGCGTACCTTGTCGCCGCCTTGCCAGCCACCCGCGTACTGGCCGCGCGCCGTGCTCGCCGCCAGGTCTTCAGGTAGACGCACAGCCGATAGTACTTTCTCCTTCTCGACGCGAATCTCTTCTGGGGTGAAGTGGACGGGTTCCTCCATGGCGGTCAACGCCATGAGCTGCAGGAGGTGATTCTGAATGATGTCACGGGCCGCGCCAATGCCATCGTAGTAGCCGGCGCGCGTGCCGATCCCGATGTCTTCAGCCATCGTGATCTGGACTGAGTCGACGTAGTTGGCTTTCCAGAGGGGTTCAAACATGGCGTTCGCGAATCGCATCGCCATGATGTTTTGCACCGTCTCCTTGCCCAGGTAGTGGTCGATGCGGAAAACATCCTGCTCGTCGAAGATCTGCGAGATGACGTCGGAGAGAGCGCGCGCTGACTCGAGGTCGTGACCGAACGGCTTCTCGATGATGACGCGGCGCCACTCGCGGCCCTGGCGTTTGTTGAGGCCTGTGTCGGACAGGTGTTTGGCGACGACGGGGAAGTAGGACGGCGGGATCGACAGGTAGAAGGCGTGGTTACCGCCGGTTCCACGCACGCGGTCCAGCTCGGCGACGGTGTCGGCTAGATGACGATATGCTTCCGGGTCGTCGAAGGTGCCGGAGACGAAACGCAGTCCGGAGCGCAGCTGGTTCCACGTGCCTTCGTTGAAGCCGATGCGCGTGTGGGCTTCGATGGAGCTGCGCACGTATTCCTCGAAGTCCTGGGGGCTCCAGTCGCGGCGGGCGAAACCGGTGAGTGAAAATGCCGGGTGAAGGAGGCCTCGATTGGCGAGGTCATAGATGGCGGGCAGGAGCTTCTTTCGCGCGAGGTCGCCGGTGATGCCGAAAATGACGAGGCCGCAGGGTGGTGAGACGCGTGGGAGCCTGCGATCTTGGGGGTCGCGCAGGGTAGGGATCGCGTTTGTCACGAGGTAACGCTCCATTCGCTGAGGGGGTTGGGACGAGGCCGGGGTCCGAACGCTTCGCCCGCGGGGGAGAGGAACGGGACTGAGGACCCATACATGTGTAAGAGAATAGGGCTGTTGGCGCGCACTCGCGCGCCAACAGCCCCTTCTACGACGAGGTGACTAGAAAGTCACGGCCGGGCGGCGTCTTGGATGGATTCCTTCGCGGCGGCGGCGACGTGCTCGGCGTCGATCCCGTATTCCTTGAAGAGGAGTTCGCCCGGCGCTGAGGCGCCGAAGTGCTCGATGGAGACCGCGCGGCCGGTGTCGCCGATCCAGCGGTACCAGGGCAGGGCCAGGCCGGCCTCGACGGAGACGCGGGCGCGCACGGATGGGGGCAGAACTTCGTCGCGGTAGGCGCGGTCCTGGGCCTCGAACCAGTCGAGGCAGGGGACGGACACGACACGGGCGGCGATGCCGTCGGCGGCGAGGGCGTCGCGGGCCTCGAGGGCCACGGATACCTCGGAGCCGGACGCCATGAGGATCACGTCGGGGGTTCCTTCGGTGTCGGCCAGCACGTAGGCGCCGCGCACCAAGCCTTCGGTCGTCGCCAGGTCGCTGTCGCCTCCGCGTGCCGGGTTGGGCAGGTTCTGACGCGACAGGATGATCGCGGCGGGGTGCGACTGTTCGAGGATTGCCTTCCAGGAGGCGACCGTTTCGGCGGCGTCAGCGGGACGCACGATCGCGAGGTTCGGGATCGCACGGTAAGCAGCAAGGTGTTCGATCGGTTGGTGGGTCGGTCCGTCTTCGCCGACTCCGATGGAGTCGTGGGTCCACACGTAGGTGACAGGTAGGTCCATGAGGGCGGCCAGGCGAACGGTGCCGCGCATGAAGTCGGAGAATACGAAGAACGTGCCACCGTAGGCGCGAGTCAAGCCGTCGGCGGCGATGCCGTTGAGGGCGGCGCCCATCGCGAATTCGCGCACGCCGAAGTGCAGGTTACGACCGAACTCATTGCCGCTGAATGCGTTCGTTGAACGGTGAGCGGGCAGGAAGGAGGGTTGCCCCTTCATGAAGGTGTTGTTCGAACCCGCGAGGTCGGCGGAGCCACCCCACAGTTCGGGCAACACGGGGGCGATTGCGTTGAGCACTTGGCCGGAAGCTGCGCGAGTCGCGATGGCCTTATCCTCTTCAAAGGTGGGTAGCGCGGCTTCCCAGCCGTCGGGCAGACGCCTGTCAGTCAGGCGCTCGAGCAGTGCGGCACCGTCGGGGTTGGCTGTCTTCCACGCCTCGAAGCGTGCATCCCAGTGCGCGCGGTACTGCGCGACGCGTTGCGCGGCGCGCTCGCGAACCTGGGAGACGAGGGTCGGGTCGGCGTCGAACATCTTAGCGGGGTCGGCACCCAGGGCTACCTTCAGACCCGCCAGGGCCTCGCTGCCGAGCTTTGATCCGTGAATGCCTCCTGTGTTCTGCTTGCCGGGGGTCGGCCAGCCGATGATGGTGCGCAGCGCGATGATCGAGGGCTTCGTTGTCTCGGCCTTGGCGGCCTCCAGCGCGTCGTTGAGTGCGGCGGTGTTTTCCTCATAGGAGCCGTCCTCGCCCAGCCAGTTCACGCGCTGAACGTGCCAGCCGTAGGCTTCGTAGCGCGCCAGGACGTCTTCGTTGAAGGCGATAGAGGTGTCATCTTCGATAGAGATGTGGTTATCGTCCCAGATGACGGTGATGTTACCCAGCTCCTGTGTGCCTGCGAGGGAGGATGCCTCGGCGGAAATGCCTTCTTCGAAGCATCCATCGCCTGCGATGACGTAGATGTGGTGGTCAAACACAGATTCGCCCAACGGTGTGTCGGGATCGAGAAGGCCGTGGACGCGGCGGGCGTTCATGGCGAAGCCGACGGCCGAGGCTATGCCGGTTCCCAGGGGGCCGGTCGTGATCTCGACGCCGTTTGTGTGCCCGTATTCGGGGTGACCGGGGGTTAGGGAACCGGCGGTGCGCAGCTTCGCGATGTCGTCGAGTTCGAGGCCGAAACCACTGAGATAGAGCTGAACGTACTGGGTGAGGGAGGAATGACCAGCTGAGAGGATGAAGCGGTCGCGGCCAATCCAGCGAGGATCGGCCGGGTCAACGTTCATGACCTTGTTGTAGAGCAGGTATGCTGCGGGTGCGAGAGAGATGGCGGTACCGGGGTGCCCCGATCCGGCCTGTTCAACAGCGTCCGCTGCGAGGATCTTTGCAGTTCTGACCGCTTCGTCGTCGATATGGTCCCAGTGAAGTGTCACGTCGGCCTCCAGTCTATGATGGCCCCTACGTTGGGGCGTGTAAATGGTCTTCGCGTCCGTATTTTAGCAAATTGTTCGTCAGCGGTTTGGCGGAATGTTAATTTTCGTGTTTCTCGGTTACTCTGGCACCATGATGGCGTTGGAAACACTCGTGAATGAATGGGTGGACTACTTGCGCGTCGAGAAGGGGGCATCGACGCACACGGTTTCCAGCTATCGGCGAGACGCGCTGCGCTACGTCCGTGATCTGCAAGAACGAGGCATCCGTAGCCTCGCGGAGGTCAGTGCCCGTGACATAGAGGACTACACGATGAGGCTCGCGTCTGGGGAGTTGACGGGGCGCGCGGCGGCGACTGCGTCGGTGGCCCGCGCCCAGGCTGCGATCCGTGGCCTCCACAAGTACGCGCTCACGGAGGGCCTCGTGGGAGTTAATCCGGCTGTCCACCTGCACGCTCCGCGTCAGGGGCGTCACCTCCCCAAAGCGCTGACGGTCGATGAGGTAGGCCGCCTCCTTGACGCTGCCCACGCGGACGACTCGGTGATCGGGATTCGGGACTGTGCTCTCCTGGAACTGCTCTACGCGACGGGAGCGCGCGTGTCCGAGGCCGTGTCCCTGTGCGCCGACGACTTTGATCTGGATGCCGAGGTGCCGGTGGTCCGTCTGTTCGGTAAGGGACGCAAGGAGCGGATTGTTCCCGTCGGTTCTTTCGCGGTCGAGGCCTTGGGTGCGTACCGGGTGCGCGCCCGTCCTGCTCTGGCTGTCAGGGGTCATGGAACGAACGCTTTCTTTCTGAATTCGCGTGGGGGTCCACTGTCGCGTCAGAGCGCATGGACGGCGATCCGGCGCGCGGCCCAGGCCGCTCAGCTGGAGGATAAGGTTTCACCGCACACGATGCGGCATTCCTTCGCAACCCACCTGCTCGAGGGTGGAGCGAGCGTTCGCGAGGTTCAGGAGCTTCTCGGGCACGCGTCGGTGTCAACGACTCAGATATATACGGCGGTGACGGCGGCTGCGCTGCGAGAGGTCTTCACCGTCTCTCACCCTCGGGCGCGTGGCACCGACGAGATAGCCCAGCGATGACATAGGATGGGCACGTGACCATGAATACGCATCCGACGCTGACACCCGACTTGCCCGCCGACCAGGTCGATTTTCCCGTGCCCGCGCCTCTGACGGGACACGGCCCCGCCCGCGTAATTGCGATGTGTAATCAAAAGGGAGGCGTCGGGAAGACGACCACGACGATCAACCTTGGGGCCGCCCTGGCTGAGTATGGTCGTCGCGTCCTCATCGTCGACTTTGACCCACAGGGTGCCGCCTCCGTTGGGCTGGGTATCAATGCCCTCGACATGGAGCAGACGATTTACACGCTGCTGATGAATCCAAAGGCTGACGTGCGCGCGACCGTGTGCCGCACGGCGACGGACAACCTGGACATCATTCCTGCGAATATTGACTTGTCTGCCGCCGAGGTGCAGCTGGTCAACGAGGTTGCGCGCGAAAGCGCCCTGGCTCGCGTGCTGCGCCACGTGGAAGCTGACTATGATGTGATTCTCATTGACTGCCAGCCGTCGCTCGGCTTGCTTGCAGTGAACGCGCTCACAGCCGCTCATGGCGTTATCGTTCCCGTCGAAGCAGAGTTTTTCGCGCTGCGTGGCGTGGCGCTCCTGGTGGAGACGATTGAAACGGTGCGCGATCGAATTAACCCGCGTTTGAAGATTGACGGGATCGTCGCCACGATGGTCGATTCTCGTACCCTGCACTCGCGTGAGGTTCTCCAGCGGCTACAGGAGGCTTTCGGTGACCTCGTCTTCGACACTCGCATCGGTCGCACTATTAAGTTCCCGGACGCGTCGGTAGCCACGGAACCGATTCTGTCGTATGCGCCCAACCACGCGGGGGCGCACGCGTATCGTCGGCTGGCGCGCGAAGTTATCGCCCGTGGTGATGCTGCCTAACCCGATTGAGATCCAGGGCGAACTTGAACTTTTCGCCGTTTCGTTGCCTGTCTTTGAAGGCCCTTTTGACCTTCTTCTGTCACTGATCGCGCGCCACAAGCTCGACATCACTGAGGTCGCGCTCGCGCAGGTTACAGACGAGTTCATCGCCTTCACGAAGGCTTCCCCCGACCTGTCGCGCACGACGGAGTTTCTTGTGGTCGCGGCGACCCTCCTCGACATGAAGGCCGCGCACCTGCTGCCTCGACTCGACGAGCAGGACAACACGAGCGACGCGGATTTGGAGGTCCGTGATCTGCTCTTCTCCCGCCTCCTACAATATCGGGCCTTCAAGGAGGCATCGAAAGACATCGGTGCGCGCCTGGCCGCCAGTAGCTCCTACGTTCCCCGCGATGTCCCCCTTGAGGCACATCTCGCGTCCGTGCTGCCCGAACTCACGTGGTTCACGACGCGTGAGGATCTTGCACGGCTCGCAGCTCACGCTCTGTGCGCGTCACCGCCCACTGTCCAGGTTGCCCACCTGCACGACCCGGTCGTGCCGGTGCGCGAGCAGGTCCTCGTCGTCGCAGACAAACTCGCGTCGGTGGGGGAGATGAGCTTCCGGGAACTCGTCGCCGACGCGGCCACGCGCGCCGTCATCGTGTCGCGTTTCCTGGCGCTCCTTGAACTTTTTCGGCGAGGGGCCGTCGAGTTCGTCCAGGAGGGGGCGCTAGGGACACTGACAATCCGGTGGAGAGCCGAGGTGGACGCGAGCGACATCGACATTGACGAGGCGCGGCGCGGCGCGCGCACTGAGGACACGCCCGCCGCCGCGGGCGCCACGGCCTCGTCGACGGGGGAGAACACGCGGACGGTAGAAGGAGACGGTGACGATGACTGACGCGCAGCTGCGAGCACCGATCGAGGCGATCCTGATGGTCGCCTCCGAACCGGTGTCCGTCCACGAGCTCGCGGGCGCCCTCGAGGCGGATACAACAGAAGTGGAGGAGACGCTGCGCGCCCTGGCCCGCGACTATCTGGGGCAGGGAGAAGGGCCAGAGCGTGGCTTCGAGTTGCGTGAGGTCGCGGGAGGCTGGCGCATCTATTCCGCTCGCGCCTACGCCGACATCGTCGGTCGCTTCGTCGTGGGTTCGGCTCACGCGCGCCTGTCCCAGGCAGCCCTCGAGACCCTGGCGGTCATCGCCTACCGCCAGCCGATCTCACGCGCCCGCATCGCACTCATCCGTGGCGTGAACGTCGATGGCGTCGTGCGCACTCTCCTCGCCCGAGGCCTCGTGGAAGAGACGGGTGCGACACCGTCCGGGGCGCGCCTATACGGCACGACGGGGGAGTTTCTTGCGAAAATGGGAATGATGAGCCTGTCGGAGCTGGTACCCTTGGCACCCTACTTGCCTAACGCCGATGCGCTGGATGAATTGGAGGAAGAACTATGAGGGCTAACCCTTACACGGCCGGTGGTGTGCGCCTGCAGAAGGTGCTCGCCCGGGCTGGTGTTGCGTCTCGGCGTGCGTCCGAGCAGATGATCGCGGATGGCCGTGTGAGCGTTGACGGACAGGTTGTGCGCACCCAGGGTGTTCGCGTTGATCCTGCGACCCAGGTGATTCACGTCGACGGTGAGCGGCTGATTCTGGACGAAGCAAAGCACGTCGTGCTTGCCGTCAATAAGCCGATTGGTACGGTGTCTACTATGAGCGACCCGGAGGGGCGTCCGACTATCGCGGACCTGGTCGCCGACTACCCTGAGCGCCTTTATCACGTGGGTCGTCTCGACATCGACACGTCGGGCTTGCTGCTGCTAACCAACGATGGTGAGCTGGCGAACCGACTGACGCACCCGTCTTACGAGATCCACAAGACTTACGTCGCGCGCCTACATGGCGACGTCAAGCCTGGTGTGAAGCGCGCACTGATGAACGGTATTGACTTGGAGGATGGTCCGATTAAGGTCGATTCTTTCCGCGTCGTCGATACTTACGGCGACATCACAACCGTTGAGATCGTCGTGCATGAGGGCCGTAACCGGCTGGTGCGGCGCATGATGGAGGCTGTCGGCTATCCGGTGCGCGAACTCGTACGTACGGGCTTTGGCCCGATTTCTCTTGATCATTTGAAGCAGGGCACGACGCGCCGCGTGAAGGGTAATGCGCTGATCGCACTGTATGGGGCTGTCGGCCTGTGACCGGTTCAGGCGTAGGTTCTGTGCCGCGAGTTGTTTCCACGGTCGGACCTGTTTTGGTGATCGGGTCCGGCCTGTTGGGCGCATCCCTTGGCTTGGCGTTGCGCGCCGGGGGAGTGACTGTTTACTTGGAGGATTCCTCGCCTACCTCCCTGCGCTTAGCATCCGACGTAGGCGCGGGGGTTCCCTTTGGTGATGTCATCGACGAGGCCGGGGTGGCCTATGGGGATGCGGGGACGGATGCGTGCGGCTACGAGGCGCCGCGTCTCGTTGTGGTAGCTACGCCCCCCGATGTGGCCGACCGTGTCATCGTGGATTCGTTGGTGAGGTTCCCGGATGCGATCGTCACGGATGTTGCATCAGTCAAGGATGCGGTTGTCGCGGACGTTCTGGCAACTCTCGAAGAACGAGGCATTGAGGATGAGGCCCAGCGCTACGTGGGTTCGCACCCGATGGCTGGTCGGGAGCGTTCCGGTGCCGGCGCGGCGGATGCAGATCTGTTTTATGGGAGGCCGTGGGTCATTGTGGCCCACGAACTCACGTGGCCGCGGGCGGTGCTGGTCGCTCGTGCTCTCGCCACGGATGTTGGCGCGGTGCCTTTGGAGATGAACGCGGGTACGCACGATCATGCGGTGGCTCTTGTATCCCACGTCCCGCAGTTGGTGTCGTCGATGCTGGCAGCGCGTCTCGTTGATGCTCCCGCCCAGGCGCTGGGTCTTGCGGGGCAGGGCCTGCGAGACACCGCTCGTATCGCAGCGTCCGACCCGCGTCTGTGGACGGCGATCTTGGCGGGCAACGCTGGTCCCGTCGCGATGATCCTGCGCGACCTTCGCGGTGATCTGGATGATTTGCTGCTTCATTTGGAGGCGGCCGCCGAACTGGGGCCGTTGCGAGGTGGCAGCGTGGGGGCGATCAACCGTGTGATGACCGCCGGTAACCAGGGGGTTGCTCGCATCCCCGGTAAGCACGGCGGGGCTCCGTCGCGCTACCAGGAAGTTGAAGTGCTTATCCCCGATGAGCCTGGTGCGCTCGGTCGTCTCTTCACTGAGCTGGGCGAGGACTCGATTAATATCGAAGATCTCGTGCTTGAGCACTCTGCGGGCGCGCAAGCCGGTGTCGCTCGCATCATGATTGATCCGGCGGTCGCTGACCGCTGCGCCGCTGACCTGCACGAGCGGGGTTGGCGGCTTATTTCCCATTAGTACGACTTCGACGAGGAGAATCGACGGATGAACGACTCAATGCGCCAGGACGCGATCTCACGCGTTGGCATCACCATTGCGATTGACGGGCCGGCCGGTTCGGGTAAGTCCACGGTCTCCAAGGAGCTGGCATCGCGTCTGGGCATCGGCTATCTCGATACGGGTGCCATGTATCGCGCCCTCACATGGTACGTGTTGGACCGGGGAATCGACGTGGAGGACCACGACGCGATTGCGGCTGCGGCGCACGAGATGGTGTTGCGCCTGGAGTCCGACCCCTCGGACCCGCACGTGTGGGTGGGTGACACAGAGGTGACCGAGCAGATTCGTGAGCCTCGTATTGCCCTCGCGATCAAGCATATTTCGACGAATTTGGCCGTGCGCGCGTGGATGGCAGCTGAGCAGCGTCGTCGCATGATGGAGGCGCGTGCGCAGGGTTCTGGCATGATTGCCGAGGGACGTGACATTACCACCGTCGTCTGCCCGGATGCGGATGTTCGTATCTTGCTGTTGGCTGACCAGGAGGCGCGCTTGCGTCGACGGACGCTGGAGCTGTACGGTGACGCGACCGAGGAACACATGGAGATCGTGCGCGCTCAGGTTGAAGGCCGCGACAAGGCGGACTCTACTGTGTCTGAATTTATGACGGCGGCTCCCGGAGTGGAGACGGTGGATTCGACCGGCCTGGACATTGCTGGCGTGTGCGAGGCGGTTCTTGCCTTTGTGGATGATGACCTGGCATCGAGAGAGGCGTAGGCTCCGGCTCACAGGGGTGCCCCCAGCGTGACATCACGCTGGGGGCACCCCTGCTTCGCGTTAGCAGCGCGGGTCCTTACCTCGACGCTCTGTTATGGCCGCGTTTTTTCAACAGGCGCGTGCGCCCGTCGTTCCCTCAGTGCCCAGTTGAGGTGGGGCCGTAGGGCGCGCCGCCCTGCGGGGTGTTGCCCTGCCATCCCTGCGGGGTGTTCCCCTGCCCGTTGTTGGGTATCGGCACTGTGTTGCCGTATTGCTGTTGGGGATTGGTGCCTGGAGTGGGCAGACCGGTTCCGTATTGTGTGCCTCTGGCATCGCCGTTGGATGCCAACATATTGGCGGCCTTGATGGCTTGAATCTTCTTGTAGACGGTGTAGGCGGCAAAGGCGGCGCCGACGACCACTATGATCGCGATCACCGGTTTCGGCACACTACTGTTGCTCGAGCCACTTCCGACCCGAATGCGGAAGCGGCGGCGTGCGGGAGCGAGGACTGACTGGGATGAGGAGTATGCACTCGCTTCGATGACGGGTGTGGTCGTGGACGACATCTGGGCGTAGCTGGTGTTAACGGTCGTTGGTGTGGGGGCAGCGTCGGTGGGTATGCCGGGAATGAATAGAGGCAAGGTTGCGCATGCGAGAGCAGCGGCGCACGAAAGAAGTCGGCGAACTGTCATTGGGGTTCCTCCAAAGGGAGCATGGTGTGAATGGGTGAGTTTCAGTGTAATCCAAAGCATGTTGCTATGGCCAGTAGCACTGTCTTATCGTGAGGCTGTGCGTGCGTGCAGGGTCCCCGGCCTTCTTCAAGTAATATGTGGTGTGGCACACTTCAATCGGGTTGCGTTCTTCGCTGTGGTTGCGCTATAGTTCTACAGGTCGCTGCGGCGACAAACTAAATACGGGCTGTGGCGCAGCTTGGTAGCGCACTTGACTGGGGGTCAAGGGGTCGTGGGTTCAAATCCCGCCAGCCCGACAAAATACGTCGCGAGGACAGGAGCTGTCCTCACGTTTTAGTTTTATATGTTGGTTTTTATCCGTCATTAGCCATGCCTGACAGTCAACGATCCTGGGTTAAAGGATAAGACGTGTTGGTTTTGTGGTGACGTTTCGGCTTGCTGGTACGGAAAAATCAACATTGGAGGTGGTTGTTTCATCGTGGGGGTGTGTATACCCCGAGGTTGAGATGGGTGTCATGGGGTTAACGCGCATTGTCAGCGGTTCGCGTGGGAGCGACGCACCAGGTGGCGCCGTTGTGCCCGAGTCGCAGACTACCTCGCCCGCAACACGCCATTGTCGGGCTATAGGCGCAAACGTGGTGCTTTAGACGGCGTGTCGTGGGTCTAGTGGG
>ERZ773066.1070-NODE-1070-length-14372-cov-3.325347_pt1 | contig 14372 bp, 12 predicted proteins | sample MGYA00580573_ERZ773066 | MGnify/ENA primary metagenome ERZ773066 (study PRJEB29015, sample SAMEA2738128) | human oral metagenome | biome: human oral; feature: human-associated habitat; material: saliva | place: China | collected 2203 ... | reverse complement strand
TCTTAATCAGATTGTTTTTTATCAAATAGGATGCCTTCTTTTTTGAGGGTTTCCTTAATATAGTGTTCTAGCTGAGTTTTAAAGTGTTGGTTTGAAAATTTTTCAGCAGTCTCCGAGATTTCTTGAGGTGAAAGGAGGGAAGAGTGCGGTGTCTGATTTTTGGCGGTGGATTTTTCTTTATTTTTCTCTGTCCTATTTTCAGATTCTGAATAAATTTGATTGAACTTTTTTATAGATTTAGCCAGGGAATCGACGGATTGTTGCTCAAAGAAGAGGCCATTTTTTCCATCCAAAATATAATCCTTTGCGCCACCTTGATTAAAGCCGATAACCGGACAACCGGCAGCAAGGGCTTCAACTGGAGCGATTCCAAAAGGCTCTTCGGATGGAAAAATGAAGGCCTTAGCGTTTTTTAAATATTCTTTGAGTTCAGATTGCGGCATCACACTGTGGAGAATGATCAATTTTGGATTTCGGCTTGCAAGTCGTTCGAGATTTTTGTGTTCAGGACCGTCTCCAATCAAAATAAGTGGTTGATTTTCTTTGAGGCAGGCCAAAATTGCTAGATCGAGACGTTTCCAGCCGACCTGTCGAGAAAAGTTGATAAAATAGCCGCTCGAACAACCACAAGGGTCAGAATTTAGATCTTGAGATTTAAGGGCTTGAGAGTTTTCCACAGTTTCGCATTGACGTGTATCCACTTTGATATTCTGATATATTTCTGTTTCTATTTGACTTATGTCTGAATTTATGTGGTGATACTTTTTTTGTTCAATTTGACTTTTGTCATTTTTAATGTTTTGATATAGTTTTTTATTTATTTGACTTTTTCTATTTTGATGTTGTTGTATTATTTGACAATTCCCTTGTGTGATGTTTTTATATTTTGCCACCTCTGAAAAAGTCTCTGTGTTGACGGGCGGATAGATAACTTCTGCTTCCCTCTTGTAAAATTTTTTAATTTCAGCCTTGGCGAATTCTGAGATAGTAATGTAATGATCTGGTCGGCCGGCAGCTTCTAGATCTTTTTTTCTTAATCTTGGTAGAAGTAGCTTGAAGATAGGGCGAATAAAGAAGTTGAGCGGGCCAAAACCTGGATCTTTTTGGTATTCTTCTGTTTTTCCCCAATAATATTGAGTAGGCACGTGACAATAGCAAAAATGAGCACCTGGCTTGGTCTTGACGTATTTTGCGTCACAGCCAGAAACAGAGATGACGAGATCATATTCAGTAAGATCGAGATGTTTGAAATAGCTCTGACGAAGTGGCGCGATAAAACGACGCAAGAAGGCTGGGAATAGATTTATCCAACCAGTTTTTACTTCTACATCTTTGAACCAATCGATTCCCTTCGGGCGGTACTGTGAGGTATAAATTGGGGCCGATGGAAAAAGATGATGAATTTCACGGAGTACTTGCTCGGCCCCACCAACTACGGTCAACCAATCACAGACAAGAGCAACTTTGAGATCCTTGAGGGGCCTTGATGAGGTTTCGGCTTCTTGAGATCCTGATTCAGTCTCGAAGGGTTTGGTTTGATTTTCTTGTGACATTTACTTGGCGCCCTTACGAATTAATACAGCCTGGATGGTTCGTAAGAGGATTTGCAAGTCAAAAAGGACGGACCAGTTCTGAATATAATAGAGGTCGAGAGCGCGACGCTCGTCAAAACTAATTGAACGGCGACCAGAGACCTGAGCTAGACCAGTGAGCCCAGATTTAACCGTCAGAAGTAGTGAGCGATCGCCATAGTTTCTAAGTTCACCAGGGACGAGAGCGCGAGGTCCAACGAGCGAAATGTCGCCCTTAATTACGTTAATGAGTTGCGGAAGCTCATCGAGTGAGGTGGCGCGGATGATTTTGCCAATTTTAGTAATGCGAGGGTCTTGTTCTAGAAAATCACCATTTTCTCGATATTCCTGGCTAAGTTTTGCAGCATTTTTAAGTTTCCCTTCCCTTTCCATTTTGGCAAAAGCAGCTTCTGGACTCATGCCAGAATATTCAATTTTCATACTGCGAAACTTATGGATTTTAACTTTCTGATTGAACCGGCTAAGACGGATTTCAGAATAAATTGCACTAGCTTTTGGAGTAGAGATCTTAATAATTAACCAAATTATTAGCATAAGAGGCGAGGAAAGCAAGAGAAGGATAGTGCCGAGTATGAGATCCATAATTCGTTTAACAACTTTTGCGTTACCCATAAGGGGAGTAGCTTTTACCATGATGACTGGGGTGCTGCCGATTAGCTCTAACTCCCCCATTGAGGTAGAGAGAGTGGTTTCAGATGGAGTGAAATAATATTGCAGATGGTGATTGATGGATTGACGATAAACATATTCAACTTGTTTTTCGTCGGTCTGGAAGATTACATCGGCTTCACAGTTTTTTAAAGCTTCTTTGAGTGAAGTGTATTGGAGGGTGCTACGAAATTCCTTAGGAATATATTGACTGCCAGCTACGACGCCAACAACGCGATATCCCTCCTCTGGATAATCAGTCATTTGACTAATTAAATGAGTGGTGAGTTTGGAGTTGCCAACAATAATCGCTTTCATGGCACCAATTCTCTGCTGTAAAATACAGCGACGGATGAATTTTAGAATGAAGCGCATGAGAGAGAGTGAGAAGAAACAGATGATCATGGCATAGAGAGCGATCAAGCGGACCGGAAAAAGATCGCCTTCAACGAAGAAATCGAAGGTAATAATAAACATAATACCAATCACGGAAGCCGTAAAAAGACGCGATAGCTCCTTCCATCTTGAGCGGCCGAGAAAGATTTTTTTATTATAGAGACCGAGAACAGCCAAGATAACGAGCCAGGCCGGAACCATAAAAGCGACCGAAAGAGTGAAGCGGAATGGATCGGAGACGAAATAATAAGGGCGACTATCAAAATGTGTGCGGATTAAATAGGCAAACAGAAAGGAGGCAATAATTGCCAAAGAGTCGCCTAGCATAAGGCAGAAACGGAAAAAAACTACGCTAGAATCTTTTTTCATTTATAGATATTTTACTCTAGAACCGGTAAAAGGTACAGAAGTTTTACCGGTTATCCTAGAGTGATTTTTGGATTATTCTACTGTAACAGATTTTGCGAGATTGCGCGGCTGATCAACGTTATTTCCCTTAGCAACAGCAACGTGATAAGCGAAGAGTTGGTTTAAGAGATTAAAGAGAATTGGAGTGAGGATTTTGAAGTCTGTCTTAATCCTAACTACAGCATCAACTGGCAGATCTACATCGGTATCAGTAAAGATAACCACGTGACCGCCACGAGCCAGAACCTCCTGAATGCCTGAGATGGATTTTTCATAGAGGAAGCCAGATTGTAGCATGACAACCTCAAAGAAACGATCATCGATGAGGGCGATTGGGCCATGTTTTAATTCCCCAGTTGGGTAAGCATTGGCATCAATGTAAGAAATCTCCTTAAGCTTCAGTGCACCTTCGAGAGCGATCGGGAAATTAGTGTCACGACCGAGGTAAATGGCGTGATCGTAACTTGCAAACTTTCTAGCTAATTGTTCGACCTCCTGATTTGAAGCTTTGAGAATCTTAGCAATTTCTTCCGGCAACTTAGCGAGTTCATCGATAACTGGGGTGAGCGCACGAGGACTGACGCCTTTAGCTTCAGCAATAGTCAGTCCAAACATAAGGAGGGCAGCCACCTGAGAAGTAAAGGCCTTAGTACTGGCGACGGAAATTTCAGGACCAGCATGAACGTAGGTACCGCCGTCAACTTCACGAGCAATAGTCGAACCGATGGCATTAACGATACCGATGGTTTTGGTTCCCTGTGCTTTGATTGCACGAAGGCAGGCGAGAGTATCGGCGGTCTCACCAGATTGAGAAATAATTAAGGCGACTGAATTTTCTGGGATATAAGCATGGCGATAACGATATTCAGAGGCAATTACTGGATCAATCGTGACGTCCGGTAAGAATTGCTCAAAGAGATAAGCGGCGGTCTTGGCAGCATAATAGGCAGTACCACAGCCGACCATAATTAGATGACGAATAGATTTTAATTCCTTAGCTGAGAGATTTGGCCCGCCAAGATGAACAGTGTGTTCTGCCTGATTAATACGACCGCGGAGGGTTTCCGTAAGGGAGTTTGGTTGTTCCATAATTTCTTTGAGAAGAAAATGGTCATAGCCACCTTTTTGAATAGCAGAAAGATCAGTGAGAATCTCTTCAACTTTGGCAGAAACTGGCTTTAGGTCGAGGGTTTTAACATCGACACTATTTTTGGAAAGCACCGCAACTTCACCGTCGTTTAGATAAATGGCTTTTTGAGTGTAGCCAACAAGCGCGGAGGCGTCAGAAGCAACGAGGGTTTCGGTCTCGCCAACACCAATAACGAGCGGTGAGCCACAGCGAGCAACCACGAGATGATCGGGATCAAGAACACTAAGCACAGCGATTCCAAAAGTCCCTTCGACGAGCTTGAGAGCCTGAGAGACTGTATCTTCGAGACTGGTTTTGCCGGCTTGGTAGAAACTATCAATAAGAGCAGCGAGAACCTCAGTGTCAGTATCTGACTTAAAGTCATAATCTTTAAGTTGTTCTTTTAGAGCTTTGTAATTTTCAATGATACCGTTGTGGACTAAGTAGATTGAGCCGGCCTGATGCGGATGAGCGTTACGCTCGGACGGGTTACCATGAGTGGCCCAGCGGGTGTGACCAATGCCGATGTGATCAGACGTGCGATGTTCTTTAATTTTTTCTTCGAGACTTTTGATTTTTCCAACAGCACGAAGAAGGGTTGGGTGGTTTTTGTGATCTAAGGTAACGACACCGGCCGAATCATAGCCACGATACTCAAGTCGTTTCAAACCTTGTAAGAGAAAATCCTGAGCATCTTTTTCACCGATATATCCAACAATTCCACACATAAATGTATCTCCTTAATATTTTTTTATTATAGCACTCTGAAACTATTAACAACTCTGTTTTTGGAATAATTTCTGATAATTAAATTCGGCAAGATTGTCAGCAAGGTCATTATAACTCTTACCAGATAAGATGATTATTTATTTTAATTTTATAACGGTCTTTGATGGCTTTTTTCTGGCTACAGGTAGCAAGAGCTTCAAACTCTTCTTTGGTGAGTGGAATGGTTTGTTCGATCTGTTCGGAAAAGTCCTTTTTTCTAATTCCGAGAATACAATTGGAATAAAAAAGACTGATGATAAATCAACATTTTAGTAATGTATTATTTTAGAAAAACGATAACTTTTGTCTGTTTTGCTATCAAAAAGATACCAAACAAAAATACTAATCTAGCGTTTTGGATGACAATTTCTTATGTTTTATCAATATTCTAAAGTAAGGATTCTTTCCGTTTGCTGATAAGTCTCTACCATCATCTCCTTTTCGAAAACCTAAAATTTCAAATTGTTCAGGATTATATTTGTGTAAAAATGTAATGGGTACGCCCATTACCCCAGAGTAATCAGAGGGGATATCAACTGTCCTATTTACATTAATTCCATTGTAATTATCATAATGCTGATATAAATCCCCGTCTTTCTGATATGTTCTAGTTAATGGGATATCCTCATGTCGTTTAGAATTATCTAAATTCGTGAGCCACAAACAATTATTAGGTGATACTATCTTCTCTCCATTCTCATTTACTTTAGTTTCTGTACCGTAAAGTTCATAATGTTCCGGTACTATAAAACCAGAGATGCCCCTTCCCATATTTATTCCCATCCAAATTCTATTTTCACCTATAAGTTTGAATGTTTCTTTATATGTAATAGCATTAATATTCCCGATAATCAAAAATCGTTTGTCGTATTCTATAAGTTGAGAGAGAAACTCACGAAAAAGTGAAAAAGGTGGATTAGTTACCACAATATCTGATTTAATTAATAATTCTATACTTTCTTTACTACGAAAATCACCGTTACCATCAAAGTATTTTACCATATCACTCGTTGGAAAAATTTCTTCATCTTTCTTTCCAGAATACTCGTAATAATAGCCCCTTTTTATATCATTGCCTATATTGAACAAATCAAATTCTTGTTCAACATAACAAGAAGCAATAAGTTTTTTTAATCCTAACTTTTTAAAGTTAGTAGCAAAATACTTATAGAAATTACTTGTTATTGGGTCATCACAATTGCAATACACAATCTTATTTTTAAAATGAACTTTATAGTGCACTAGTTCTTTTTCGATATCTTCTAATTGAGTATAAAACTCATCATTCTTACTTTTTTTAGCTTTTCTTAAAAAATCATTCTCATTCTTTCTCATCTTCCACATCGTTCTTTCCGGTAATTTGGTTGAAAATATCTCTAGCTAAAGAGCGTAATGAGGTCTCAGAAATTTCAATCATAATGTTTAACATGTCTCCTGCTTCCCATACTTCTCCATTTCCAGTTGTATACATTGAAGCCGCTTGTAACATTATTACCCTATCATCTATTGCTATAAATTTATTCTCACATAGATTTTTATTAAAAGGCATACCATAATTGGCAGCTGTTAGCCTATCCAATCGATTTAGAGAACCAGATTTGTATTCTAATTTAACTTTTCTACCATCGGTTCTAGTTATCTCTATCGTTTCTGTAATGAAATTTGAACCTTCCAAAAAGATTACATATGGAAAATAAGTTTCTGACAACATATAATTTGCAATTTCATCAATATTCTTATGTGAACGTTCAATTGCATTTCCAGCAACCATTAAATCTTGGTTCTTATCTTTCCCAACTAATATACCACTTTTAATATTTTCAACGTCATTTCCTTGGTGCTTTGCTTCAGTAACTAAAACTACTCTCCAATTTTTGTTATCATCCTCAACTTCAATTATTCCACCGTCTGGTCTAATACTAGAATTGCCAACAAACAATGTCTGCCCTAGCTCGGCATCTATCTTCTTTAATGAATCATTAATTTCTTTTTTTGAAATACTATTCCTATGTCTAAATTTTAAATTAGGATGCTTCTCAACCAAATATTGCAATGTGGCTTTAGCTACTGTTCCCACATTTATATCATGTTGTTTTGATACAGAATTGAAGATTCCTAAAACACCTTCAGAAAGTTTATGTTGTTTTGTCAAACGTTCAATTTGTCCTCTTGTCGCCATATTATTTAAGCCTCTATCTCAAAATAAAATACTATTTTATACTTTTTTATTTAATTCATTTTTTATCGTAATCAAAAGTGAACATTTTTGTTCTTCCGTTAGTTTTATACTTTCTTAATAAACTATTTCTTCTTTTTGACGGAGTCTTAAATGAGCGTGTTCCACTGTGTCTGGAATATATAAATCTATAATACGAGTGGGCTGAATGTTTTGAATCTCATTCGGAATCTCCTTGGCTAAATATGTTAGTTCGAGCTCTAATTCTTGATTCATATACCTCTCCTAATTTTTATTAGTCTATTCGAGAGTTGCGGCAAGTTCAAGTGCGTTTTTGATGGCGACATCCATATCCCAGTAACGGTAGGCGCCGAGACGGCCACCAAGGATAATGTTTGGATAGCGTTCCTTTAAGAGGTCCAGATATTTTTGATAGAGCGCTTCAGATTCGGTATTATTAACCGGATAGTAGGCCTCCTTCCCTACCTCATAATCGGCTGGATATTCTTTACAGATGTAAGATTTCTTGGATGCAAGAACTGCTGGCTGGTGGATTTGATAATATTTATAGTCATGGGTCCTGGTGTATGGGATATCTTTATCAGCTTCATTGACAACGGCGTACCTAAGATCCTGGTCGGTCCACTCTGCTTCGAAACGAAGACTACGGTATGGTAAGACACCTAATTCATAATTTAAGAGTTCATCGATTGGACCAGTATAGATGACCTTTACTCCTTCGATTTCAGATTCAATATCTTTGAAGCTAGTATTCAGGCGGACTTCGATGTTGTCGGAATTAAGCATAGTTTCTACGATTTTAGTATAGCCAGCTTTTGGGATTCCCTGATGTTTGGCGGAAGCAAAATAGCGGTTATCATGATCAAAGCGGACCGGAATTCGCTTCAAGATTTCAGCGCTGAGGTTTTTGGCGTCAGTGCCCCACTGTTTTTCAGTATAGTTTTTAATAAAAGCTTGATAGAGTTTTTCGCCAATGAGGGTAATTCCCTTTTCTTCAAAATTCTGAGGCTCCGTAATATGGTATTTTTCAATATCCTTTTTTATTTCTTCATCAATGAAAGCTTTGGCTTCTTCAGCGGTGAAGTTCTTATCATACAAGAGATTAATTGTGTCAAGATTGATTGGCATTGGATAAAGTTTGCCGTCGTGACGAGTAGGTACGGTATGGATGTAATCATTGAATTCAGTGAATTTGGTAATATAATTCCAAACTTCTTCGCTTTCAGTATGAAAAATATGGGAACCATACTGATGAATTTCGATACCAGTCTCTTGATCAGTGTAGGAATAGGCATTACCGGCAAGGTGTGGTCGACGGTCGATAACTAGGACCTTCTTTCCGGAAGCAGCAAGTCGCTCAGCAACAGTAGCACCGAAGAATCCGGCACCGACAATCAGATAATCGTAATTCATATTATTCCTTTCTTTTTAAAACAGTTTGAGGTAAGCGTCAGCAACGATTTCAGGGTCACCTTCTTTAATAATTTTTCCCTGATCAATGAGGATGGCGCGGTCACAGAATTTGCGAACATTTTCCATAGAATGGGTAACGAGAATGACGGTTTGGTTTTTATTAAGTGAGGCAAAATATTGATTACATTTCTCCTGGAAGGCGGCGTCACCAACGGCGAGAATTTCATCAAGAATCAGAATGTCACCACGAGCGCGAATCGCAATAGAAAAAGCGAGACGAACCTGCATGCCTGAGGAATAATTCTTAAGCTTCTGATCCATGAAGGGAGCGAGTTCAGCAAACTCCACAATGTCATCAAACATTTTATCCATTTCTTCATTGGAGAATCCAAGCATGGCACCATTCATATAGACGTTTTCACGACCAGTCAGCTCTGGATTAAAACCAACACCAAGTTCGATAAATGGGACAAGAGAGCCGTTAATTGTGATGTTGCCAGAATCGGGGACATAGATTTGAGCGAGAATCTTAAGCAGAGTGGATTTGCCGGATCCGTTACGACCGACGATACCTAAGAATTCACCTTTTTTAACATTAAAGCTAATATCTTTTAAAACTTCTTGTTTTGTATATCCCTTAATACCTTTGAGACGATTAAAGATGGCTTGTTTGAGACCCCAAGAACGCTCAGTAGGAAGCTTAAAGCTTTTTGACAAATGATCAACAATAATAATATCTTCGGCAGAATCTTTTTTCATGGAATTAGCTTTCTTCTGAGTCTTTTTGGTCGCTTCTGGATGAGTTTTTGATAGTTTTTTAAACATTAGGCTTCCTCCGCAAAGTATTTTGAACGTTTCCTAAAGTAGAGACCGCCGAGAGTGATAATAATAATTACAATGAGAATTGGCACAAAGTGCAGCAGCTGTTCAGGAAGATAATTCCAGGTGGTGATGGTTTGGTTGGTGATTAGAAAATAACGAACATCCTGAATAACTTGAGCGATTGGGTTTAAGAGAAAGATTTTTGCGGCGAGAGGACTGGCATCAGCAACCATGGTGATTGGATAAATGACTGGGACGGCATAGAAGAGAGCCTGCATGAAAACCTCCCAGATTGAGGAGATGTCACGATACTTAACATTGATGGCGCCAAGAAAGAATGAGATACCAAGAGAGAGTAAATAAAGCTCTAAGACAATAAATGGAACGATAAGCCAAGAGAGACTTGGGGTAACGCCGTTAATGATGGCAAAAATAATGACCACGCCGAGATTGATGAGAAAATTAATTAGGGCGGTAGTGGTAGCAGAGACGACGATGATCCATTTTGGAAAACTGATTTTACGGAGTAGATCACCACGAGCCACAATAGCCTGGATACCTTGGCTTGTGCATTCAGAGAAGAAGCTCCAAAGAACAGTGCCAGCTAATAAATAAACTGGATAATGTGGGATATCACTACCCATTTTAAGGATTTTAGCAAAGACGACATAGAGGATGGCGAAAAGCATCATTGGGCGCAGCACGGCCCACATATAGCCCAAGACGGATCCCTGATAGCGTAGTTTAAAATCGGTTTTAACTAACTCCTTCAAAAGAATGCGGTTTTTGCGACTACAGATGTTAGGGATTTTCATAGATTAAATTATACCATAGTGAAAAATATTTTTCTGATGTTACAATAAGCATATGAAGCAACCGTTAATTTCGATTATTATTCCCGTTTATAATACTGGTGACAAGGCCGTAAAACTTTTGAATCAGTTAGTGAAAGATGCTTATGAAAATTTAGAGATTATCTGTATTGATGACGGATCTCAGGATGATAGTTATCTACTCCTCAATGAATTTAAGAGACAACAGAAACTTTTGGGAATGGGGCGGAAAATTGTACTAATTAAACAAGAGAACGCGGGACCTGCAGCGGCAAGAAATCGTGGATTACTTGAAGCACGTGGAGAGCTGATTGCGTTTATCGATTCAGATGATGCGGTATCAAAAAAATATTTGAGTGAGATGAGCAAACTATTACTTGAAGATAAGGTAGCGGTGGCAACATCTGGATTTTTGTATAAAAGGATTCACCAGAAAACCGAAAAGCCGATGTTTACAAATGAAATTCCTGAACGGGGCGAAGAGGAAGATTTTAAGGCCTATATTTTGAAGAATTTAGCGAGTGATGGCAGACTCTATGCCTCCGTAAATAAAATGTTTCGTGCGGAGATTATCAAAAAAAACGAACTGAAATTCCCTATTGGCTGGGACTTTGCAGAAGATACGAATTTCGTATTGCAATATTTAAAATGTGCCGAAAAAGAGGGGTTTGATAGGCTGAAATTTTTGGCAAAACCATATTATATCTATCACTATGGAACCGAGACTAGTACCGTGGCGAGCTCTTCCCTACCTTGGAGAAATTGGCAGAAAAGTTTTGATTATTTGAAAAAATGGGTAGGAAAAAATCCAACCAAGGAACAGAAAAAATGGCTGGCGCGAGTGATGTTGCGCTGGAAAATTTCACACGCGTTGGCGGTAGCGCGCAGTAACCAGAAATTAACGGAAAAATGGAAATACTTGAATCCGTTGTTGTTGCCGTTTGCAAGTGTGGCGGCTAGGATACGTAAATAAAAAATTAATTAGAACGACTAAAAATATCGAACTCTAAGTTCGATATTTTTATTGTATATAGGAGTCTTCTTATAAATTAATTCTGGTGGTTGAGAAAATTAATCGTATCGCGCATGGCGTCTGCTACAGTGAGTTCAGTCTGCCAATCAAGTTCGCGCTTAGCCTTCGCTGGATCGGCATAGATTTCAGCTAGGTCACCTGGACGGCGGTCGGTAATGCGATGAGCAAGTGGTTTACCGCTAGCTTCTTCAAAGGCCTTGATAATTTCGAGGACTGAAGAGCCCTTGCCTGAGCCTAGGTTATAAACCTTGGCGCCTGGAGTTTCTGTGGCTTTCAAAGCGGCGAGATGCCCCTTAGCGAGATCAACCACATGAATGTAATCACGAATACAGGTGCCGTCTGGGGTATCATAATCATCACCATAAACCTGGAGCTCTTTGATTTTACCTTCGGCAACACGCATGACGACTGGCATAAGATTGTTTGGGATGCCGTTTGGATCTTCACCAAGAAGTCCGGAAGCATGAGCGCCGACTGGATTGAAGTAGCGCAAAATCACGACAGAGAGTTCTGGGCGGGCAATAGCCTCAGCCTCAAGAATCTTTTCAATGACGTGTTTAGTTTCACCGTAAGGGTTAGTGATACCAACACCGGTTGTCATAGACTCATCGAGCTTACCAGAATTGAGGCTGCCATAAACAGTAGCAGATGAGGAGAAAATAATTTTATTAACGTTGAATTCGGTCATGCACTTCAAGAGATTGAGAGTACCAGTGACATTGTTTTCATAATAGCGGAGTGGCTGTTCAATCGATTCGGCAACAGCTTTGAGTCCGGCAAAGTGAATGACTGCATCAAACTGAGTGGCAGCAAAAAGTTCGCGCATTTTCTGATAATCAAGTAAGTCAACTTGATGAAAAACTGGAGTCTGCCCAGTGAGTTGGTTGATTTTTTCTAGGACAGTGATTTTACTATTAAATAAATTATCCAGGATTTCAACTTGGTGACCCTGTTTCTGTAATTCAACAACGGTATGAGAGCCGATATAGCCAGTACCGCCGGTGACGAGAATCTTCATATTATTAACTCCTATTTATAACCTTCCTTTATTATATACTCTTTAGGGTGATTTTTCGAAAAATCCAATAGAGAGTACTAAGAGGAGACGAGAGTAGTTTACTGTAGAAGCGGAGTTTTTTTGTAAGATAGGGATTTTGACGATTAGATTTCAAGGCCTGTAGGGCTTTTTTTCGATACTCTTTAAAATAATTCTTTTCGATGTGGCCGGTTATGGAATTATCAATGAAGGCGAAATAGGCTAAGATTTTTGCGATGTCACAGACGAGGTCAAAATCTGGGGTGTTGAGATATTTTCTTGCTTCTTCTGCCATTTGTTCTTTTGCCTTAAGACGTTTTAAAGTTTTTTCAGTCGAGGTAAAGTTTTTGGTGATGTAAGAATTTTTTCGTTGATAAAAATATAATTCATCCTTTAGATACTGAATATTCTTAGCTGCAGCAAAAAGTTTATAAGTCGTAAGATTGTCTTCATGAATCTGGCCGGCTGGATAATGAATAGCATAGTCGTCGAATAGAGATTTTCTGCAAAGTTTATTCCAGATTAAAATATCAAAATCCTGTTGCTTTAAAAGAAAGTTTTTGGTGGCTTCTGTGCCAGTGATAATTTGAGGATTTAATGGATGGTGAATTTTATGATCTTGATAGATTTCTTGATAACCACAGACGGTAATGTCGATATTGGGATTTTGGAGGAGTGGAGCGATGAGTTTTTCAAGAAAATCATGGGTGACACAATCGTCACTATCCACGAAACTTATAAACTGGCCACGGGACAATTTGAGTCCCTGATTTCTGGCGACAGAGATACCGGAATTAGGCTGGCTGTGGACTCGAATGCTTGGGTTGGTCTTGTAGGTTTCGAGGAGTTTTGTAGTTTGATCGGTGGAACCATCATCAACGACAATGATTTCAAAGTCCTGAAAAGTCTGCGCCAGAAGAGAGTCGATGCAGTTTGCTAGATATTTTTCGTTATTATAAGTTGGGACAATAACGGAGACGAGTGGAGATTTTGACATTTTATTTTCCTTCAATAATCGGAATTAGCTGTTCTTTTATGGTCCTTGGAAAATTAAAATCTTGAAGGTATTTTTTTCTTGAGGCTTGACCATACTGTATTCTTAATTCTTTATTCATTAACATTTTCCGCAAGGCTTTCACAATAGAGTCGACATCTTTAATAGGAACTAATATTCCATTTTTTTGGTGCTGAACTACTTCTGGATTACCGTCAATATTGGTGGCGATAATCGGTTTTCCGAGCATGGCGGCATCAATCAGTGAAAGACTAAGGCCCTCAATATGGGAGACTAGAACAAAAGTTTCTGCGGCAGCGATTTTTTCTAGAGGCTTATCGGTAAAACCATGATATATGATCTGAGACGTTTGGCGTTCTTCACAATAATTTGCAAGCGACCCCGTGCCATAAATATGAAGAGTGGCAGTAGAAAAATCTGGGGCAACTTCAGAAAAGGCAGAAATAAGTTCTTTAATTCCCTTGTATTCTTCGAGACGACCGAGATAGATAAATGAATCTTTTTCTATAACTTGATTTTGGTAGTTAGAAAATGAATCGATGGCCCCATTTTTGATAGTAACTAAATTCGTGAGATTTTTGATTGAAGTCTTTTTAATTAAGTTTTCAAAATAATTTCTTTCAAAATCAGAAATAAAAATTACACGGTCAGCATATTTAGCAAGGTGAAGTATTTTTTTCCCGATAGCATTCTTACATTTTTGCTCAACATTTTGTAAAACCCAACTTCTAAAATCCATGTGGTCGAGCCAGAGGATCTGGATCTTGAGTTTTTTTGCAGCAAGAGTTGCAGCAATCCAATCGTCACGAGACTCAATTATAACGGTTTTAGGATTAAGTCTTTTGAATTGATGGAGATACCAGAAATAGAGGTAGTGTTGCCATAAGATATAGAGTGGAAGAAAAAAATTTCTGAAACCACTCCAGTTTTGGTTTTTTAAAAAGGGGGCTTTTTCAGAGCTAATTTTTTTCTTTTTGGCATCTTCAAGAAGCTGAGAAGAGGATGACATAATAATTGGGTGATAATGATGGTCAGACAGAACCTGGGCAAGAGTGAGTTGATAAGTTTCGCCACCACCATAA
>ERZ773066.1063-NODE-1063-length-14412-cov-89.746465_pt1 | contig 14412 bp, 7 predicted proteins | sample MGYA00580573_ERZ773066 | MGnify/ENA primary metagenome ERZ773066 (study PRJEB29015, sample SAMEA2738128) | human oral metagenome | biome: human oral; feature: human-associated habitat; material: saliva | place: China | collected 2203 ... | reverse complement strand
GTACATCCAGCGTCCGGCCCTGCGCGAGAAGCGAGAATGCTCCCGCATCGAGCCGTTCTCGCCCGTCGTCACGTCGCGCCACGAGGCCTCGAACGTGACGGTTCCCTCCTCGTCGGAGGGGCCCCCGGCCTCGGCCCCGAGGATACGCAGGCCGACCCACTGCGTCCCCTCCACCCAGAACGGGGGAGCGGGGCGCGTGCGCGGGTGCCACGTGCGGAACAGGTAGTCCTCGTCGCGCAGCGCGAACGCCGTGTAGCGCGAGCGCATGAGCGCCTCGGCGGTCGGAGCCACCTCACCGTCCAGGAAGCGACCGCAGCACTGCGCCAACAGCGCCCCCGACCCGCACGGGCAAGTACGAGGCCGGGGCACGCCAGCGCCGGACGTGCCGGACATAGCGGGGGAGGGGGTCACGCCTGGTCGCCCAGGGAAGCCAGCCAGCGCTCCGCATCCAGGGCGGCGCGGCAACCGGAACCGGCGGCCGTGATGGCCTGGCGATACGTGTGGTCCACGGCGTCACCGCACGCGAACACGCCCGCCACGGACGTGCGTGTCGACGGCTCGTCGACCGTGATGTAGCCGGCCTCGTCGAGGGCGACCTGGCCGCGCAGGAAGCCCGTGCGAGGCAGGTGACCGATCGCGACGAACACGCCGTCCACTGCGATCTCGCGCTCGGAGCCATCCACCGTGGAGGTCAGGCGCAGGCCGGTCACGGCCTCGTCGCCGAGGACCTCGGAGACGGTCGCATTCCACTCGAAGGTAATCTTCGGGTTATTCAGGGCACGCTCGGCCATGACGCGCGAGGCGCGCAGGGCGTCGCGGCGGTGTACGACGACGACCTCGGACGCGAAGTTCGTGAGGAAGGTTGCCTCCTCCATCGCGGAGTCGCCGCCGCCAATGACGGCGAGGCGACGATCCTTGAAGAAGAAACCATCGCAGGTCGCGCAGTAGGAGACGCCGCGGCCGGAGAACTCCTCCTCGCCGGGCACGTTCATGTGGCGGTACTCCGAGCCGGTGGCCAGGATGACGGTGCGCGCGTAGAAGACCTCGTCCTCGGTGGCCACGGCCTTGACGTCGCCCTCGAGGTTGACGGCGACGACGTCCTCGTAGCGAACGTCCGCGCCGAACTTCTCGGCCTGCTCGCGCATGTTGTCCATGAGCTCGGGGCCCTGAATGCCCTCGGGGAAACCCGGGAAGTTCTCGACCTCGGTCGTGTTCATGAGCGCGCCGCCTGCAGCCAGCTGGCCGGCCAGAACAATGGGGGCAAGGCCCGCACGAGCCGTGTAGACGGCGGCCGTGTAGCCTGCGGGGCCCGAGCCGACGATGACGACGTCGTGAACGGTGGCGCCCTCTGGAACCTTGTCCGATGGGATCGGCGCTTCGAAGGTATCGGTGGTGTTCTCGGTGGGTTCGGCCGTCACCAGGCCCGGAACAGTCACGAAAGACATGTACCCTCCTTCAGGGTTACTGAACTGTGAGTTCAGAGATCCACGCCCAGTTGCGCCCGTCCTGGCTCTTGGGCATGGAGCGGAACTGCAGTGCGATCGAGTCGGTTTCGACGGGCTCGGGAAGTTCAATCGTCGTCGTCGGCGACAACGCCGAGGAAGCCAGTTCTGTTCCTTCGCGCGGCTTCGACGGATCAGTGACGTTACGCACGACGATCTCGCCGCCGGAGGTGGACGGGTCCATCTGGAGGGTCACCGAGGACACGGTGGCCTTCTGCTGTAGCTTCACGACAATTGTTACAGAGGTCTCGTCGCGGAATTGGTTGTTGTCGAACCAGCGCGAACTCCATGAGGTCGACGGGTTCGAGTCGATCATGTTAATCGCGCGGTCCGGGTGGTCACCATCGTCGTTGTTCCACGACAGGACCTGCACCGAGGAAATGACGGGCGTCACGGACGGCGCGGGTGGCGGCGTGGTCGTCAGGTTCGGTGCGGGTTCTTCGGCGGACTGTTGTTGGTTGATGCCAGCGCGCAGAGACTGGCCGAGGTCAAGGTTACTGACGGGTCGGGTCGCCATCCACGGTCCCCAGATTGCTCCAAAGAGGAACAGCGCCAGGCCGAAGAGAAGCGCGGGTCTTGTCGGATCGATGAGCTTGCCGGTACGCTGTGGGGCTTTCGTCTCCTCCGACGAGGCCGTGGCCTGGTCCGCGGAAACTGCGGTGACCGGGTCCAGGACCTCGGTGGCATCCTCCGCGGGGACGGTGGGTGACATCGCCTGAACACGCGGGATCTGGTGGGTCGCAGGTGCGTCTGCGAGCGGCGCAGGGTGTGGGAAGTCTGTTTCGTAGTTCTCGCCTTCGCGCTCGTAGCCGCTGGCCGTGGGCGCGGGTGGCGGGGGAGCGACCGGGAACGAGGTTGTGGGCACTTGGGCCGCGTCAACGCTCTCTTCCTCGGTCAGTGGTTCGACGCCGAACTCTGCTAATGCCTCCGGAATCGCTTGAGCCTCCGGGGTTGCCTGAGTTTCCGGGGTTGCCTGAGCCTGGGCCGCATCCGTGGCCTCGGCGACGGCGTGAACCACGGGGGCCGCCACGGCCTCGACAACGCCGGGGTTCGCGTTGGGGGCCCGCGTCGCCGGGTCGAGGACCGGTGCCGCCGCTGCGACGGCAGGCGCGCCGGTGGACGCGGGTGTTGTTGCGATGCTTGCCGCCTCCTCTGGGGCTGCTGCGGGTGCGGGTGGGGCTGCGGGTGCGGGTGGGGCTGCGGGTGCGGGTGGGGCAGGTGGAGCGGGAATCGGCGAGTTGGAGACAACCTCGTCGAACGACGGCAACGCCTTGCCGTCGCCGGTCGTTTCTGGCGTGTCGGCCATCGATTCCTCCATCTGTTCGTGTGTGTGTGACGCCATTATCGCAGTTGGTTGCGCGGTAGGCGTGGACGACGCTGTCAGGATGTTCACCACAGAGACGGGGACACGTAGGCGCGTCAGGAGGGGACGCATCATGGCAAGGGATTCGCTGGGTGCAGCCAAGCGCAGCACCAGGAGATAGACGAGGCCGGTGATGGCCGAGACAACCGAGAGCTTGACGCCCGCGATGGCCATGCGGCCCAGCGAAGACGACACGCTCGTGTGAACACCAATGAGCCACAGGACAGCGAAGCCGACGATGCCCGATGCAACCGCAGCGCCGAGGTAACAGATGTAGGAGCGCAGCAGGCCTGAACGGTCCACGTAGCGGTTTTCACGCGAGACCCACACGACGGCGATGACACCCTGCGTCAGGCGGCACGCGGTCTCGCCCAGGGCAGCGGCGACAACCCACCAGCGCGCTCCCGTCATGGCGTACAGCGACCAACCGACGATCACCTGGATGATCGTGGGCCCAATGCCCATGAGGAAGACAGGTTTGACGTCCTCGTAGGCGAAGAAGACGCGCTGGCTCATGAGGACCATGCCGGTGGAGGCGACACCCGGCATGAGCGAGGTGAGTACAAGCGCATAAGCGGTGACAGCCTGTGGGTCCCCGCCCTTGGCTGCCATTGCGATCTCCATCATGGGAACAGAACCGGCCATCAACATCGCGGCGGCGGCGAGGGTTAGTGAGGTTATCGTGCGGACACCCAGGTGGTAGCTGTCGGCGACTGCCTTATCGTCACCGTCGGCGACGGCACCCGCCATGCGCGTAAAGATTGCGGTCGTCAAGGACACGGTGATGAGAGATTGGGGGACCATGAAGATCATGAATGCCGTCGAGTAGGCGAGGATGCCGACGACGCCGCCTTGGGCACCATTGCGACCGATATAGCCGTCGGCCATGGCGGCCAGGTTATTGGTGGAGAGTACACCGATCTGGGAGACGCCGAGGGTCGCGAACGTCCAGCCGGCGACGCGCGGCATCGACCCGAAGGATGTGCCACGGAAGTGGAAGTCGGGCTTGAAGGAGATGCCTGCGCGACGCATCGGCCACAGCAGGCACAGGGCTTGGCAGATGACGCCGAGGGTTGCTGAGCCGGCCAGGACCCAGAACTGGGCGCCGGTCACGTCGCCCGCGGGAATGCCGCCGTCGGGGGCGCTGCCCCAGATCGCGAGGAAAAGACCGAGGCCGGCGATGCCTACGACGTTGTTGACGACGGGTGCCCACATGTAGGGCCCGAAGATTTCACGGGCGTTGAGGAGCTCGCCCAGGAGGTTGTACAGGCCGTAGAAGAAGAGCTGCGGCAGGCATAGGAGCGCGAAGAGGATCGCCAGGTGACGGATGTCGTCGGTGTAGCCCGCGGCCGTGATCATGACCAGGAGGGGTGCGAGGATCATCGTCACGAAAGTGACGAGGAACAGGACTGTGCCCGCCAGGGTGAGGAGCCGGTTGACGTAAGTGTCGCCGTCGTTGCGGCGCTTGATAGCGCCGACGATCTGCGGTACCAGGACCGCGTCGAAGATGCCGGAGGCCAGGAGGTTGAACACGGTGTTGGGCAGCGTGTTGGCCGTCTGGAAGGCAGCGCCCACGCCGCCGGCGGTGGCGCCCACTGCGGCGATCAGCATCGCGTTACGCACGAAGCCGAGGATGCGCGACACCATCGTTCCGGACGCCATGAGAGCCGATGCCCTCAGAATCGATCGACGAGACGTGTTCGAACTCATGGGGTCTCCTTCGTCGTGGCTGTCTCTTGGTCAGCGGGGTCGTTTGGTGTGTCCGAGGCCTGGGCGGGACTTTCCGTATCGGTGCGGCTACCAGCTTCGGAGGTAGGTGCGTCCTCGTGGGCGTCCGATGCCTGTGCCTTGCGAGCTGCCCGGCCGCGCAGCGACCGGCTGATGCCGACGACGAAAAGGAGTCCGAAGAGGCAGGCGATGACAGCAGTGATCGCGTCTTCCCAGCCGGCGCGCATGCGAACAGTGACGGTCTGGGAGTCGTCGAGGACGTGACCGTCGGGAGTTGTCACCCTGTAGGTGACCTCGATGTCGCCACTGCCGATCGCGCCGACGGGCACTTCGACGGTTGTCGCTCCGTGTGCGGCCAGCTCCTGGGAAAGCGCCGGGGTGGCGCGCAGGCGCGGGTCGTCTGGGATGAGGGTGACGTCGACGTTGATCGGCCAGTCCAGGTTGTTGCGGATGAGGACCGGGAAGTTCGCTGATTTGTTAATGAGGTTGACGGTCGAGGATGGTTCGACGGATACGGCTGCGAGCATGGCGGTGACCTGGTTTGTCATCGCGGTCGCGTTGTCGAGGTGCTCGGATGGGGTGGACCCGGCGTTGAGTGCGGGCAGGATCGCGGGGGTGACGGAGGCGAAGACGGCGTCGGGATCGTGTGTCGCGTTTGCCAGCGGCGCGAGCATGGTCAGAGACGAGGCCATGGTGTCGATCCCGGTTTTCGTTTCGTCGGCAAGGGTGCCGGTGCCGACTGTGTCGCGCTCAATGTCTGTGGGTTCGCTGTTGGCGATGTCCGTGAAGGAGATGGCGGAGACCCATCGGGGGGAGAAGAGTGCGTTTACGCGGCTGGTGAGGCGGTCGTTGATTGCGGTCCCGCGTTGGGCTGCTGCGAACAGGGTGCGTGACGAGGAGGGACGTTCGCGAGCGATGATCGCGGTGATCGCGGTGAGGGCCTGCTCTGCGTCCAGCTCGTCGCTGCCGCTGGCGTTCCACGACAGGAGCGCTGCGATGTCGGCCTGCTGGGCGAGGGCGTGTGCGCCGGCCCCGTTTGTTGAGGTTTGTCCCGTGGTCGGGTTGATGTTGACGCGTGCCAGGGAGGTGAAGGGTACCTCTTCGGCGGGAGCCAGGGACGAGGCTGGGGCGATCGTGATTTGGTCGGCAGCCGCGAAGTTGGACAGGAAAGTTGTGCCGAAGGTCTCATCGGCCGGCCAACCGACGTTACGCAGGATCGTGGGGCCTAAGTCGGGGGAGGCCGACGTGGTTCCGCTTTGTCCGGCAGAGGTGGCCGACGCCGTTGGGGAGGGGGTCGCGGAGGCGGTGGGGGGCGTCGAGTGTGAGGGGACGCTCGCGGCTTGACTGGATGCGGAGGGGCTAGGCGTGGGGTTTGCTGGCGTCGGGGAGGGCGCAACCCAACCGGTTTGCCGCAGGGTCCCCGGGAAGGCGTCAATGGATTCGGAGGCTAAACCCCAGAAACCGGTGTTACCTGACAGGGCGAGGGCGCCGAGGTCTGCGTCGCCGTTAGGCAGTGCGATGACCTCGGAGGCGGTCGACATGAAGGCGGAAACGAATGCCTCGGATTGAAGGTCACGGGAACGCTGCGCGGGGTCGGTGGCCGTGGGCGCGGGTGTTGGCACCGCGGAGGTGGACGGGTTCGGTTGGGTTGTGGTTTGGCCGGATTGGCTCGACTGTCCCGATTCTTCCTCGGAATGATCCTGGTCCGCTGGTGTGGAGGGCTTGGGGGCGGTCGTTGGCTGGGGGCCGCGCGGAATCAGGAGGGGATCGACGGCCAGTGTCAGGCCCGATGTCCCCGCCAGGGACAGGAGCGCCGAACGCTCGGCCTGGTTGTTCGCAGCGTTCGTCTTTGTCCAGGGAACCACCGTGGAGACGCGGGAGGCGGCGACCTGTGCGCCTGAGTCCCACACGATGATTGAGCGATCTTTGCCTGAAAACTCACCGGAAGTCGCGGTGACGGTGGTAACGCGCGGCCCCCACTCGTCGGTGTCGGACAGCGGCAGGTCGGACCTGGGGATGCGAATTTCGAAGGGGGTGGTTGCGCCGCGCACCACGTTGCTGAGCGTGGTGGACGCCGCATGTGTGGCGTCAGGCTCGTCTTCGCTCAGCTGTGTCGTCAGGGCAGAGACAGAGATAGGTGTTTCGTTGGCGACGAAAACCTCGAGGCTCACAGAGGCGAGGGTCGTTGGCGAATCGTTGCGGATCGTTCCTGAAATAACGAGTTCGCTTTCACTCGTCATGATGCGAGGCGTCAGAGCGTTGATCGACACAGACAGGTTGGAATCGGCGGAAACAGCGCCCATGACGGCGGGACGTTCCTGTCCCGTCGCAGACGTCTGCGCGGACACGGGGGCGGCCCCGGCCTCGTCAATGACCAGACCGAAGGGAAGGACCAGCGCCGCGCAAAGGGCGAGCGCCCACGACGCGCGCCTACCCACGGCTATCCCGATACAGTAAGTCGAGGGCGATGCGCACGATACGGCGCTCGTTGGGGTAGGCAAGCTGGCGTGACACGTCGCGCAGGGGCACCCACGCGGCGGCCTCGGCCTCATGATCCGGGTCCCCCTCCACGGAGATCGTGCCGGACTCGTAGTCCATCAAGTAGTGGTGGACGACCTTGTGGACACGGCGGTCGTTGCCGGAGAACCAGTAGTCGATGGAGGCGAGGTGGCGGATGATGCGCCCATGGATGCCCGTTTCCTCGGCGACCTCGCGCAGCGCAGCCTGCTGGGGAGTCTCGGACCCCTCCAGATGCCCCTTGGGTAGGCACCACTCGACGCGGCCCGCGCGATTGCGCCGAGCAATCAGAGCCGCATAGGGAATTCCGTCACGTACGTCAACGACGATGCCGCCCGCGCTGGTCTCAGCGGAAATAGGCAGGTGGTAGCGGCCCGCGCGCACAGAAGCAGACCGACGCGGGGGTCTGGGAACCCCGGCTCGGCGGTCAACGGAACGTGCAGGCATGACTCCACTTTAGCCGGTGGGCGGCCCCCGGTAGTCGGCCAGGGCGCTTTCCTGGCATGCTTAGGGGCGATGAGTACCCAGTCAGTTTCCCCGATCAACGCCTCCGTGACCCCGCAAAACACCGGAACGACAGACATTCCTACCCTCATGGCGAACGCCACGCGGACGTTTGCGGCGCTACCGCCCGCGATTATGGAACTCGGCACGATTTTTGATCAGGCCGGGGAAGAACTCGCGCTTGTCGGCGGACCCGTGCGCGATGCCTTCCTGGGTGTCACCCCTCACGATTTTGATATGACGACCTCGGCTCGCCCTGAGCGCACCGAAGAACTCCTCGCCCAGTGGGGTAACGCGACGTGGGACATCGGCAAGGAATTCGGTACGATCGGCGGGCGCCGCGGCGACCTGATCGTCGAAGTGACGACGTATCGCACCGACGAATACGAGATCGGCTCACGCAAGCCCGAGGTGACCTTCGGTGACACGCTCGAAGGCGACCTGACGCGCCGCGACTTCACGGTCAACGCCATGGCGATGCGCCTGCCGCAGATGGCCCTCGTCGACCCGTGCGGCGGCCTGACGGATCTCGCGGATGGGAACCTGCGCACACCCGTGTCCGCCGAACAGTCCTTCGATGACGATCCGCTGCGCATCATGCGTGCCGCCCGCTTTAGCGCCCAGCTGGGCCTCGACGTGGACCTGGACGTCATGAACGCGATGGAAACCATGGCATCGCGCCTGGGTATCGTCTCCGCCGAGCGCATACGCGCAGAACTTGAGCGCCTCATCATCTCGCCCTTCCCGCGCCGCGGCATCGAACTGATGGTCCACACGGGAGTCGCTGACATCGTCCTACCCGAAGTATCCGCCCTCGTCTCCACCGTCGACGAACATAAGCGCCACAAGGACGTCTACGAGCACACCCTCACCGTCGTCGAGCAGGCCATGGACCTGGAAACCGGCCCGGACGGCCCGGTTCCCGCCCCCGATTTCATCCTGCGCTTCGCGGCCCTCATGCACGACGTCGGCAAGCCGGCTACGCGCCGCTTCGAGAAGAACGGCTCTGTGTCCTTCCATCACCACGAGATCGTGGGGGCGAAGATGACGCGCAAGCGCATGAAGGCCCTCCACTTCGACAAGGCCACGACCGAGGCTGTCTCTAACCTGGTTGCCCTGCACCTGCGTTTCCACGGTTACGGCGAGATCGCCTGGTCCGACTCGGCCGTGCGCCGATACGTGACCGACGCCGGTGACCTCCTCGAACGCCTCCATCGCCTCACGCGCGCAGACTGCACGACCCGCAACCGCCGCAAGGCCGACTACCTGTCCGCAGCGTACGACGACCTGGAGCAGCGGATTACCGCCCTGCGGCAGCAGGAGGAACTCGACGCGATCCGCCCCGACCTCGACGGCGACCAAATCATGGACATCCTGGGACTGCGCCCCTCGCGCGCCGTCAAAATCGCCCGCGACTACCTGCTTGAGCTGCGCATGGAACGCGGACCGCTGGGCGAGGAGGCAGCCCGCGAGGCACTCCTGGAGTGGTGGGCCTCGGACGACGTGCGCGCCCTCGCCGAGGAATACCAGGCGCAGCAGGCCCACTGGGAGGCAAAGGTCGCGCAAAAGAAGGCCCGCAAGGCCGCCGCGAAGGCAGTACGGGAGGCGCAGGGGTAGAGCAGCCACGAAACCCAGGCCCGACGCGACGCAAGCACTGGGCGTAGCGTCGGGGAGCCGCGTCCCAGAGTGGGCGCGACCATCCTCACGCCCACGCACGGTGCACCCCCACCTATTCCGGACGTACCCTGGTGACAACTGACCCAGACGTTAGGAGAGTCACCGCATGAGCACGTTTACCCCAAAGAAGGCGTCGGCTGACATCGGCGTGTACGGACTGGGTGTGATGGGTGCCAACCTCGCCCGCAACCTGGCTCGCAACGGGTACGCGACTGCCGTCTTCAATCGCACGCCCGCGCGCACCGACAAACTCATCGCGGAGCACGGCGACGAAGCGACCTTCGTCCCCGCGTCCACGCTCGAGGACTTCGTCGCATCGCTTCGCACTCCGCGCGTCGCCATCATGATGGTCCAGGCCGGCCCCTCGACGGACGCCGTCATGGGCCAGCTCGCCGAACTCATGGACGAGGGCGACATCATCGTCGACTGCGGTAACTCCCTGTTTACCGACACGATCCGCCGCGAGAAGTGGGCCGCCGAGCGCGGCCTGCACTTCGTAGGCGCGGGCGTCTCCGGCGGCGAGGAGGGCGCCCTGTGGGGTCCCTCCATCATGCCGGGCGGCACCCCGGCCTCGTACGATCGCCTGGGTCCCATGTTCGAGGCGATCGCCGGCACCTACGACGGCGTGCCCTGCTGCACGTACATCGGCGCGAACGGCGCCGGCCACTTCGTGAAGATGGTGCACAACGGCATCGAGTACGCGGACATGCAGGTCATCGCCGAGGCCTACACCCTCCTGCGTGAGGGCCTGGGCGCCACCCCCGCCGAGATCGCTGACATTTTCGCCGCCTGGAATGAGGGTGAGCTCAACTCCTACCTCATGGAGATCACCGTCGAGGTCCTGCGTCAGGTGGACGCCGAGACCGGCACGCCCCTCGTCGACCTCATCGTGGATGCCGCCTCCCAGAAGGGCACCGGCAAGTGGACGGTGCAGACCGCCCTCGACCTGGCCGTCCCCGTCACCGCGATCGGCGAGGCGACCTTCGCGCGCGGCGCGTCCTCCGAGCCCGCCCAGCGCACGGCCGGCCAGGCGCTCGCGGGCAACGCTTCTGCGCTCATCATCGAGTCGGACGAGGCCCGGGCAGCGTTCATCGAGGACGTTCGCCAAGCGCTGTTCGCCTCCAAGATCGTCGCCTATTCGCAGGGCTTCGACGAGATCGAGGCCGGCGCAAAGGAATACGAGTGGGGTATCGATAAGGGTGCTTTGGCTCGCATTTGGCGCGCGGGTTGCATCATCCGCGCGGCGTTCCTCGACGACATTACGCGTGCGTACGAGGCCGACCCCGATCTGCCTCTCCTGCTGGCGGCTGAGCCGTTCGCGACCCGCTTCCAGGAGTGCACGCCCGCATTGCGTCGCGTCGTGGCCAAGGCAGCCCTCGCCGGCGTTCCGATTCCCGTGTTCGCTTCGTCGCTGGCCTACTTTGATCAGGTTCGCGCGACGCGCCTTCCTGCCGCCCTCATTCAGGGCCAGCGCGACTTCTTCGGGTCGCATACTTATCGCCGGGTAGATAAAGAAGGCGTTTTCCATACTCTCTGGGCCGCCCCCGGGCGTCCCGAAGAGCAGTGGTCCTAATACGACCTCACTGAAGGACCACTGGCAGGGGGTGAGCGCGCCGCGCGGCGCACTCACCCCCTGTGTTTGTGCCCATAGTTTGGGGAACTTTCAGGAAACATGGTTAACCTAGAGGTACAACTATCCGCTGAAAGGGCGAACACGTGGCGACTAGCAACGGAAAATCCAGCTGGAATGACATCGTCGGGTCGGGCAAGAAAGGCACGTCCGAAAGGGACTCTCTTCCCTCTCGACGCTTGGTTCATTCCGCCCATGCTTCCCGTTCTTCGAAGAAGGACGCCCAGGCCTCGTCGGGTGACAAGAAGCGCCCCGCGAAGAAGCGTTTCCGCTGGGCCAAGCGCATCGGACTCGGAATCCTGACCGTCTTCCTGGGGATCTTTATTGCTGGCATGGCCGCGTTCCTGTACCTGTACAACACGCTGGCCATTCCCGCGCCGGATGACCTGGCGCTCGCGCAGAAAACCACCGTGTACTACTCGGACGGTACGACCGAGATGGGTACCCTCGGTGACATCAACCGGCAGATCATCGACACGACGACCCTGCCCGACTATGTCCCCAAGACGATCGTGGCTTCCGAAGACCGCACGTTCTACACGAACAACGGCGTCGACCTGAAGGGTATTTTCCGCGCGCTCATCAACAACCTGCGGGGAGGCGCACGACAGGGCGGTTCGACCCTCACCCAGCAGTACGTTGAACGCTACTACATGGGTGAGACCACGTCTTACACGGGCAAACTCAAAGAAGCTGTCCTCGCGATCAAGATCAACCGTGAGAAGTCCAAGGACGAGGTCATCGGCGCCTACATGAACACGATCTACTTCGGTCGTGGCGCCTACGGAATCGACGCGGCCGCCCAGGCCTACTTCGGCCACGGTGCCGACCAGCTGACACTGTCCGAGTCTGCGCTGCTGGCCGCCGTCATTCCCGCGCCCTCCGCGTGGGATCCTGCCGTCAACCCGGACAAGGCGAAGGAACGCTGGGAACGCGACCTGAATCTCATGGTTGAGGACGGCTGGCTCACCCCCGCTGAACGTGATGCCGCCGTTTTCCCAGAGACGATCGATCCCGACACGCTCAATAGCGCATCGATGACGGGCACGACTGGCTATCTGATGGCCCAGGTTAAGCAGGAGCTGCTTGCTTCGGGTCAGTTCGACGAGGACAAGATCGGTCAGGGTGGCCTGCGCATCACTTCGACGATCGTTAAGGAGCATCAGGACCAGGCCGTCACGGCAGCCGAAGGCATGAATGATGTCGACGGTTGGGATCCGACCTTCCAGCATGTCGCCCTGTCGTCGATGGATCCCGAGACGGGTGAGATCCTCGCCGAGTACGCGGGTGCCGACTACGAGCAGCGTCAGCAGAATGCGGTCACGCAGGACATCGCGATGGCGGGTTCCTCTTTCAAGCCTTTCGCTTTGCTGGCGAACGCGCGCCTGGGTGGTACGGTCTACGACACGTACTCGGGTAAGTCGCCCCAGTATTTCCGAGGCATGGGTACCCCCGTTTCGAACGATGGCGGCTACTCCTTCGGCAATGTGACCCTCGTGAAGGCGACTGCTTATTCAATGAACACGGTTTTCGTTGGTTTGAATGACGACGTGGAGCCGGAGAACACCCTGCAGGCCGCTATCGATGCGGGCATCCCAGAGGACACCGTTGGCTTAAACGATGAGCTTTTGAACGTCCTGGGTCCCTCCTCACCTCATAACATTGACCTGACGACCGCCTACTCGACGATCGCGAACGGTGGCCAGCGCGTCACTGCGCACATCGTCAAGAAGGTTGAGGATTCGAACAACAAGCTGTTATATTCCGGTGACGTCGAACCCACGCGCGTGTTTGACGTTGAGGAGGTCTCTTCCATTATGCCGGCTCTCGAGGCCGTCACGAGCGGCGAGGGTACCGCTAACAACGTTGATGGCGCGATCCCGCGCCTGACGACGGCCGGCAAGACCGGTACTTCCTCGGATCAGTTGTCCGCCCAGTTCATCGGCTTCGTACCCGGCATGGTGACGGGCGTGACCATGTATCAGTCTGACGAGAATGGTAACTCGGTTCCCCTTGACGACGTGGGCGGCTTGGATCAGTTCCACGGCGGTGACTGGCCGGTTGACGTGTGGATTGATTACATGAAGCCGGCGACCGCGAACCTGCCTGGCAGCGACTTCCCCTGGAAGGTCGAGTCGAGCCGTAAGGTCCAGAACAATGCGCCGGTACCCGCGCCGTCCGCGACGAACGATGCTCCGCAGTCTTCCCCCGACGTTGCTCCGACACCGGAGGTTACCCCGAGTTCCGAGCCGACCCGTGAATCCGACGAAGATGACAACAACGGTGGAAACAACGGCAACAACGGCGGGAACAACGGCAACAACGGCGGAAACAACGGCAACAACGGTGGAAACAACGGCAACAACGGCGGGAACAACGGCAACAACGGCGGGAACAACGGCAACAACGGCGGAAACAACGGCAACAACGGTGGAAACAACGGCAACAACGGCGGGAACAACGGCAACAACGGCGGGAACAACGGCGGCGGACGAAGAAATTAGCGCCTAGAACTGCCCAGGCGCGGGCCCCGAGGAGCATCCTCGGGACCCGCAGTGTGTTCACAGCGGAGTATGCGTATGTGGATAGGAAACGACGATCCGGATAGGTTACGAACATCTGGATAGGTTAATAACCTATCCACAAGCGAATAACCTATCCGGATGCGCACAACCTATCCGGATGTGAGCGTATGCGCTCGCATCACGTGCCCTCCGTTGCTGCGCTTCTCTACTCGGTCGTGGTGCCGTGGTTAAGGGGCGGCAGAGGGCCGTCGATCTCCACAGGGATGCGCTCGAGTGCGCCGCCGGGGTGCTTGGCGTAGCGTCCGAGCCAGCGCCACGCGTAGGGGCTGGCACCGATGACTCTGGTCTGGTCGGGGGTGAGGACGGCGCACTCGTCTTCGGGTAGGACAGCGATGAAGAAGCGCACTTGCTCGCCCTTGGTGGCGTCCCAGATGCGGGCTGTGCCGTCGTCGGATGCTGTGAGGATGTGGTGGCCGTCGGGCGACCACGCCACAGCTCTAACCCAGTTGGTGTGTGTGAGTGTGAGTGTGTTGTCTCCTGTGGTGGCGTCCCAGATGCGGGCTGTGCCGTCCATGGATGCTGTGAGGATGTGGTGGCCGTCGGGCGACCACGCCACCGCGGTCACCGGATCGGTGTGTGTGAGTGTGAGTGTGTTGTCTCCTGTGGTGGCGTCCCAGATGCGTGCCGTGCCGCGGCGCGATGCTGTGAGGATGTGGTGGCCGTCGGGCGACCACGCCACCGAGGTGATCCGGTCTTTGGGCGCGAGGGTGAGTGTGAGTGTTTTGTCTCCTGTGGTGGCGTCCCAGATGCGTGCCGTGCCGCGGCGCGATGCTGTGAGGATGTGGTGGCCGTCGGGCGACCACGCCACCGAGGTGATCCGGTCTTTGGGCGCGAGGGTGAGTGTGAGTGTTTTGTCTCCTGTGGTGGCGTCCCAGATGCGTGCCGTGCCGTCGTCGGATGCTGTGA
>ERZ773066.1048-NODE-1048-length-14506-cov-3.169400_pt1 | contig 14506 bp, 14 predicted proteins | sample MGYA00580573_ERZ773066 | MGnify/ENA primary metagenome ERZ773066 (study PRJEB29015, sample SAMEA2738128) | human oral metagenome | biome: human oral; feature: human-associated habitat; material: saliva | place: China | collected 2203 ... | reverse complement strand
CTGGACGAAGCGCTGAATCGTTATTGTAATCATCCAGATAACGCGATTCATCCGGCGGACTTTGAAGTATTCTTTCCATGTCCAATTGGGGATGGAAGCTTCTTTAAGGAGGTGATTAAGATGTAATAAATCATCAATAAAAAGGGCGCTAACATGGGCCCTTTATTTTTTGCTAACAAGAACATAAGTTACTGTTTTGATGAATATATAGCTATATAAATGAGCTGCAATGGCTGTAGCTTATTACTATAGAGTATAGAGCGCCATCTCTATAACTGGTAGAAGGAGGATCATTATGGGAACTTGCTCTTGTCGGTGCATTTGTGAAGCAAAAAAGTATTCTCGTAGAACTAGCGACGAGAATATTGCGCGCGACTCCTGCATGCAAATTGCGGAGCGTATGCAAAATTGTAAATCGCAGAGATTACGCAAGGTAGTTGATGCGATTCTCAAAGAGAAATATAAGAAGGCGTACGAGTATGCCATAGTTGCATGGTGGGCCTTTGGTGGTCCAAATAACGTCTCCGGAGAGCCAGAAGAACAAGCGATACGTCACCTATTCGACTATCTAGAAACAATAGCATGGAAGGGGGGATATGAATCAGAAGAAGCTAGAGAAACCTGGCCGACAAAATACTATCCCAAGTACTACTAGGGATAGTGCAATAAGCGCAAATATAGTACAGTTAGTTAGGGTTCGGCAAATTGCAACCAGTAAAAAGGAGGAAGATTCATATGAAGATTCTTAATACTGTAATAGAGGTTAATAAAGTTATTGGTGAGATGGAAAAAGCGCTTATTCTGATGCCTATTACCGAAGATGGTGTTGTTTATGTGATAGAGAGTTCTAATATCAATAGAGAAACTCTCAAAGAAGTTGAAAATAATGGGATGTTGTATCATGGTAATGTTAGTGGTAGATGGCATACCATCACATTTTTCAAAGCAATTGAAGAGATTCCAAGCGCCACGATTAGGAATGGCGCCAAAATATACCAAGTGCCAATTAACATATGGTACCAAGTAGTCGGGTGGGATGAAGAGGAACATGTTCGTCATATAAGTATTAATCTTATAGATAGAGTTAAATGTGGCATTACGTTTGGATACGGTAATATTACGTATCCAGACAATAATGCTAATCCCATAGTTACTTCAACTATGGGAGCGATTGAAGTAGAAGAGGATAACGAAAATCTTAGGATTAAGATTCAATACAACACAGCATACTCATGGGAGTATGCTGGAAAGCAATGGAATGATGTAAAAACTATTCAAAAAGACTTCTGCGCTAAGAAGTTAGATATCAGTAATAAGACACTCGTTGAAGTGGTTCATAATTGGCAAGATCCTGCACATGCGATAGATTATATACTTCGCATTGATGGAACATGCAAGTGCAATAAATCTCGCGGTGCCTCGATTGGGTCACAGAAACAAGATAGAGGGAGTTGGTCTTCTTCTGATGGAATGCTCTTTGGAGGTAGTGATATAGTGGAAGTAAAAACGTTGACTCCTATCTATGGGAGTTACGAGAAGTGCGCACTTGAAGAAGTGCCAGAAGAAGTGCGCAAAGATAAAGAGTGGGCTGCACTTGAAAAGTTGGCTCTTAGTGGAGGAGAGGAATACAGACAGAAAATTATTGAAGAATACAAAGTTTCTGAATGGGCGAGAATCAAGAAGGAGGCTGATGAGTATCTAAGTATACTTCGCACAAAAACCACAAAAACTGCGCTTTAAAACTAGAGAATCTACGTATTCATATTAAGGAGGAAATTACTATAATGAATACGTAGATAAAAGTAAAAGTAACTTAATGACGCACTACTAATACAAAGTAGTGCGTTTTTTTGTTATACGATAATACAAAGGAGAAATGTATGATGATTCAGACAGTTACTGCGCTTATCGATGTTATTAATGAAATGAACTCGAAAGGTAGTAAAGTAGTCTACTTTGCTCGTTCAATGAATAGTGGCTACTTGGTTAGTAGAGATGAGTTCTTTCCACCAATAAAAAGCAATGTTAGTAAGCTTGATGATAAAGTTATTAACATTTACGGAAAGAAAATTGAATGTAATTGGAGTATGTACATTTTCAGTGAAATCGAAGATGCAATTAGTGCCGGAAAAGCATTTACATTTACATCCGGAGCTAATTTTATTGAAGTAGCGTATGATGTTATTCAATGTATTGACGAATGGCATCAAAAGCATCATGTTTATGAGATTGATGATACCCAAAACATAGTAACATTTGGTACTACTCATGGTATATATGGGTCTTGTAATAGTATCACTGATCATGTATACAATCATATGATTCAAATACCATTCGATAAACTTGAATCCGTTTTATCTGATGTAAACTTTAACTGCTCTCCAATTGAATCAACTTTTGATCAATCTGCAGTATATAGCAATATAGAGTACAATAAAACAATCATGTTTCGATATTTGAATGAGTATTATGAATATAATATTGGAACAAAAAAGCTCGATTTGATTCAAAAGAAAGAAGAGATTGATAATATTCCAGTTCGGAAGATCGATTTCAATTGGAAAGATTGTGTTGAATTTGAGGACTTTCCTGGTGGCAGAGATGCCCATAATGCAAAGAAGGTTGGGCGCAAAATCAAAGCCACAAGGGATGGTAAGTTCTACGTGGCAACTGTGAAGACATTAAATGTTTCTCGTTATAATGAGCATTATATCAACGAGAACGGCCATCATTCTTTAGATGAATGGTATGATATGTCTGTAGAATGGAATGAGTATGAAGAATGCTCAAAAGAAGACGTTAAAAAGATTAGAAGCGATTTCTTTACAAGAATTTACTCTGAAGATTTTTGGAAAGTATTTTATCGATTTGCTTCTAACGAAGAGTATGAAGCGGCGTATGATAAAGCTTATGGAGATGGCACCGCAATAGCCAAGGCCACTAAGTTGCTAGAAAAGAAGATCAATAATTTTAAAGAGATGTTGGAAAGCAAACTATTTGCTACAAAATAAAGTAATACGCGTAGAGAGTTGTATAATCTGTTAGAAAACATGTAAGCAAAAACAGATATATGTATTGAATTGATGTTGTAAATTTAATGCATATATAGCTATCTAATGAATCACCACGATGTATGTGATTCATTAGCGCACTAATTGAGAAGTTAAATCAACTTAACTTATTAAAATTGAAAGGATGGTAATTGAAATGATGAACAACAACATGAGCAACACTGAGGTTATTAGGACGATGGTTGGAGGGCGGCAAATTGTCCTCCATTGGAAGCCGGAAGTCGATAATATCCAGGCATTAATTGAAAAGGGGGTGGTGCCTATTGAGATGGCCGAAGGCACCACCTCCTTTGTTGATGATCATCAGATTGATCATCACAACCAATTCGCCGCGAATCCGGCGGCGTGTATTATTTCCCTGAAGTATTATGGGGAGATGATGAAAAAAGGTGGCCAGTTCATGGCCAACCATATAGATTTGGACTGCGTTGCTTCGGCTGCAGTCCTTCTTGGCCTGATTCCGAAAAATGAAGTTGAGGAGTTCGTAAAATGGGCTGGACTGGATGATGTTGATCCACTTAGCCCTAAGCTTCGGCAGGAACCAATGCCGGAGATGGTTAAAAAGATTAGGGCCTGGAAGGATGCGACTTCTGGGCCAAAGAATAGTGGATGGGCATGGATATCTGCCCTCCATCTTCTCATATCACTCTTCAGAAACCCGGAGGAGTGGGAGGAGAAGATTGCCTCCCTCGAAGATAGGGAAATGGAAAGGAGGAAAATCGCTGCGGAGGATTATGATCGCCGCGTTGAATACACAGACCACAGGGCCATCTTCATCGGCCCTTCTAGAGTCTGGGGGTTCGATATCCAGATGGGGAGAAATCCACAAGAAGATATCAATAAGGCGGCTGGTTGGCGGCACCAGCTGATCTTCAGTTACGTTGCCGCCATGGGCAAGGTTACAATGTCTTGCCCAAATGAAGCAGTCGCTAAAGAACTGTTCGGAGAAGGAGGTATGAGTAATATCTACCCTCAACTCGAAGAGTTCATGCCCACTGGTTGGGGTGGGCGCGCGGCTGTTGGTGGGAGTGGGCGTAATACCAAGCTCACTCTTGAAGAAGCACGAGAGTGCTTCGAATATTTGGTTAGCAACATTATGACCAAATATCCCATAACTAAGTAACATCTGCTGCTGCAATCTAATCTACATATAGATTGCAGCAGCTTTATTTTTTGCTATTATACAAGTTACATAATTAACATATATATCATTTTATTAATGAACGAAGCTACTTGTCGTTCATTTGCGTATAGATGTTGTATGATTGTATGAAGTAACCTTAAAGGAGGTATAACAAAATGATTGATTTCAAATATGAAGTAGTGAAGACGATGGTTTGTGGGAAGATGGTGGAAGTACATTGGAAACCAGATCCTATTAATACATTGGATCTAATTAACAAGGGTTCAATTCCCATTGAGATGGCAGATGGGACTAAGTCGTATGTTGATTTTAGACAGTTGGATCATCATAATCAGTTTATTGATAATCCGGCCGCATGTCAAATTGCACTTCAGTATTATAATGATTGTGAGCAAAATGGTTCATTTATAGTGAATCATATTGATCTTGATTGTGTAGCAACTGGAGCAATTTTGCTTGGTTTAATTCCTAGAGATCAAGTGGATGAGTTTGTAAAGTGGGCAGCATTAGATGATGTCGATCCATTGAATCCAATATTGCGCCAAGATCCAACTCCTGAAATGCTTAAGAAGATTCGTATATGGAAGTATATGATTGGTGGACCGAAGAATACAGGATGGGCGTGGATTCATGGTCTTACTATGCTATCTGATCTCTTTGATAATCCTAAACATTGGGAAAAGAATATTATAGGATTGGAAAGAAAGGAAGCGCACAGAAAGGTTATTGCAATGGAAGATTATTGTAATAGAATTGAGCTAGATGATAAAAGGGCAATCTTTATTGGTCCTTCTCATGTATGGGGGTTTGATATACAACTTGGACGTCTCCCAGATACAAATTACAATTCTGTTAATGGTTGGCGTCATCATGTAGTAATGTCTTATGTAGAGAATACTGGGAAGATTACTATTGGTTGCCCTAATAGAACTATAGCAGAGCATACCTTTGGTAAAGGCGGCCTCAGTAATATCTATCCAAAGTTAGAGAAGTTTAAGCCTACTGGTTGGGGAGGTAGAATTACTGTAGGTGGTTCTGGTAGAGGCATAAGGTTGTCTCTTGATGAGGCAAAGGATTGCTTTCATTATCTAGTTGATCATATTATGGCTGATACAGCATGATATGATGCTTGTATTGAGTGGTGAAGCAAATGATATTATAATATGATTTGCTTCACCACTTCTTTTTTCAATAAAGAAAGACATAACATATAATCATATGCATAATCGATATAATAAGGAGATGTGATCATAAACATGGCAATAGACATTAAAGATCGAGAAGAACCTTGTTATCCACTACTAGTAAAAGCAATACATGATACTTATAAGCAATATAATGGAAGTTATAATATTGCTAACGATGATATGTATACGAAGTTAATAGCGGCACCAATAATCTACTCATATGATAAGACATTCAAACACTTTACACCATTCAGCAAATCAACTGATACAATCAATAAGTTTATTGATAATGATGTTAATATGATAATGAAAGAACTTAGTATATCAAAAGATACATACAATCGTTACTTTGAATACTGCGCTACCAAATCTAACGAATATCAACAGTATCTTAATATGATTACTACTACTAAAAAGCTCTTCATTGAAGCATTCATTGATGAGATAGTTAAGGTTGACATGATACAGATACTGAAAGATCGAATTAATTATAGTATTCAATTGAATCGTCTACCAAAGGAGATTCTCGCTTCTAATAAGTATTACAAGATCTTGTTGTTTAGTAATGATAAGAATCTTAAATTTGATATAAGTAAGAAGTTTAATATGTTTGATTGCTATATATCTGGTATAATCTTCTCATCTAGATACACTCTAAACGATATCATACGAGATACATGTAAGGACTTCATTAAGATTGGCGAATTCCATTATTCGCCTGGTGTTTATATTGAATATATTAGTTGGATTAAGTATATCTTCGCATCTATCAGAACATCAATGTTGCTTGTATTAGATGAACATACATTGGTAAGCTTAAACAAGGTAAAGTGCTATTATTATGGTATTCAACCTAAAGGTAATTCTGTTTATAGATTCAATGATATCTATCTCAGTAAAGGTGTTTTTAGAGATGTAGATCAACTAAGTTTGTCTCAAACAACACTGTTTAATCTTAATGGATTATCGAAAGTAGTTGTTGATCTTTGCTATAAGAACGATAGATCTGTTGGTGAAATAGTTGATATGGTTTGGAATGTATGTGATGATTATGATGATAGAATTAACATAACGTTATATGGATTGTATGCGCCGCTGTTTATAAATAGTGATGATGTTACTGAAAAGAATGCTGTTGATAAGTTTATAGAAATAGAGCAATCACTTAGCAAAGATAGGATAAGTATCTCTACAGATCCTATAAAGATTGTTGCGCAGATGTCATACTACTATAACGCTAACATATCATATGCATCAGTAGAGTTCAATCCTACCACAATGGATGTAAAAATGGATGGTATTATAAATCATCGCCATATACATGAATAGACGGCCTTTAAGCCATAGCAAAATGATGCATGATAAGAATATTGAACTTGATATGTTGCTGCGCATATAACTATGCCTAGGCTTTGTATACGTTGTATATTAAAAGATAATGATCTCTGTATACTATTTATTATTGCATATGTATGTTGCAGATTTAATGCATATATCCCTTTATAATCGCAAAAGGTAATTGCGCGATAATCCTACAATGAAAGGAGAGGTAAGGTATTATGCTTCACAGAAAACAGGTTACAGTCGGTAGGAGGTTGGTGATTGCAACTTATATATCGGACATTGAAAGAAGTCCGTTTAAAGTTGCTAATGTACCAAAGGATAACATTGGGCCGCTATTTGATGAACCTTTTCAATTAGTTATTCATGATATGATTGATAAGGTATATGAAAAGAGGCCTCGATGTTCAATTGAAGCGCTTAATCCGTTTCATATTGATAATAATGAGCTTATCACTCATTATAAGATTTATGAAACAAATGGCGATTCTCGTCAAAGGAAGTTGCAGATCTATAGTAAAACTAGGATCTGGAACTATTATGTTCAAATATTGCGTCTGGATAAAATTGCTAATCATTAAGGAGGATCATTGATATGAAAAAGCTGCTTGTGGTTGTAAGTATGGTTATGGTGGGCATTGTTGGTTTCAATTCTACTGCAATTGCTATACCTACTGCATTTAAGTCGGTTGCGAATGAGTATGTCAATGGAGATAAGAATGTTGAAGTTGATGTTGAGGAGTATTCTTATGCAGATATGTTAGATGATGAAGCATATGCGCGCGAACAAGAAGCAAAGCAGATTTCGAAAATTGATAAGCGTAGAAAGGCGCTTTCTGAAAAAATGGCAACAATCGATGCAAGCACAGAAGAAGGTAAGAAGGCTATAGCGGAAATTTCGAAAGAGATGATGGAACTTGCATCAATGCGTTTATCGGCATCGGATTTGATAATCAATGTTAATAATAGCATTTCTTTTGAAGACTATATTGATGCTGTAGAAACATATGGTGTCGGTGCTAAAATTACTATTGCTTCTCGAGTAAATAAAAACGATATCATTAATGGCGATTACCCTCTTCATGCCGCCATTAAGAGTGGAAGATTCGATGAAGCAATACACATGATTGAACATCTTGGCGCTGATGTCAATCAAGTTAACGACTTTGGCCAAACACCTCTTATGTTGACAATGAAGTATTGTAAAGGTAGGGCAAATAATGTTGCGAATTGTTTGATTGACAATGGCGCAATAATAACGCTTGAAGATGTTGATAGTCATGGCATGAATGCAATGTTTTATGTGGTGTTGGGGATGGTTACCAATGCATTCACATTGGAACAGTCTGCATGGATGATAGACTTCCTTGTTAATAATGGCGCCAATATTAACGCTATTGGTCCAAATAAAATGAACCTACTTATGTACACGATGCATATGGGTAGTAAGTACAATAAAATGGAAGATGCTGCAATATTGATCATGAATTTGGTCAAGCGTTTCCAACAGTTGGATCTATCATATGCTATTGAACGCAATGATGGAAAAAGGCAAAAACTTATTGATTTTGCAATAGCATATGGTTATGGTGACAGAGATTTTATGATGGCAATAACTAAGGGTATAGTTAACTTCTGATTCATGTGGCGCTGATGACATAGGGCGCCTCTATTTTCGTTATGTAATAAGGCGCATAGAATATCAACTTCTATGCGCTTTTCTTTTTGCAGTGATATTGTCTCATACTAGAAGGGAGATGCATTTACTGCTATGATACGAAAACAACTAGATAAGATCATAACCAACACAGAAAATCGCATACCAATAACTCTATCATCATTAAGCTCATTTGGTAATGATATTGATGTTCATTACATTGAGAGACTGATCAATAAAGCATATTGTGATGTATATGATAATCCAAGAGACGACATTATGTCATACAATAACAAGATACAATTGAATGCTATGTTTAGTAATAAGGATGACGTCAATCTTCATAATCATAAAATGCTTTTAGAAAGATTAGGAGAAGTAATACAATCCTATCTAGAAGATCCTATCTTACCAAAATATGAAGAAGATACTGTTAAGTATATAATATCCTATATAGCTAGGCGAGCTATTGAGTATATCTATAACCATAAGATTTTATCAAATGAAGACATTGGTAAGATTGGTATGGATGATATATACGTTGTAACTTCTAGTTACATAGAGAAAGAGCGGCACATCAATATAGCAAAGATAAAGGACAATATGTACAATTGTATTAGTGATTTTCAAGAAGGATATCGAACTAAGTGCAGATATGCATATGATTATACTTCAAATCCGCCGCATGTTAATTACATTGGGTTTAATCCACGAGAAGTGCGCAAGCTTATCAACATAATCACATACAGTATATGTATGTATGATTTAGCTGTTGAATACAAGAAGTATGCACCATGTATCATCATACATAATAAAGCAAACAGATCCTTTATAGTATATGATAACTACAAAGTAGATGTATCTTCTTATTATAAGAAGAAGTCCCTTATTGTAATCAAAGATACTGTATTAGTTAATGATCTTGAGATATTTAAGCGCATGTGTGCCATGTATACGTTCTTTGATAGAAAAAGTGAATATAATCGCCATAATCTTCTAAAAATTAGTCATATTGATAGTGTTGAATCATTGATCGCCGAAATTAATTACTATCTTGATACTTCGTTAAAGTTGATTACATTGAAGTAGATCCTATGTGAAGAGAAAGGTGCGCGTGATTCTAATGTATCCAAAATCACTAAGGGAATGCATTGATATCGATGACACTAGTATGATTATACATTTGATTCAGTTCCTTAAGAAAACTGTTCGTAATCCAGTTATGGTAAAGTTTGGTTATGGTGATGATAAGATTAGTAATTCGTTTAAAATGAATCAACTATTATTAACTTTTAGGTGGATCTTCTTTGGCGAACCATTAGAAGATGAATCAATAGAGATGCAATATGATCGTTTTATGAGAGATACTAATATCGATGAAAAACGCATGCGCCTGAACAACTTCTATCAATTGATAGATAGTATAGAGGATGAATACAAAGAAAAACTAAATGAAATAGTTGAATCCTTTAAAGAAGAATCACTCAAAACATATGGGCGCATGAGAATGAGTATCATCCTTAAAGAGCTATATGATTATAAACATATTGACGTGAATCTTGTTGATAGTAAAATGATGTATATACTTGAAGAACACAACTATAGGTTTGATGATCATATGGCTAAATTGAAAGAAGAGTTATTTACTATGTTGATAGCAATGGATCATTGGATGTTTATGATAGAGAGGACATATCAACCAGACATATTTTATGATAACATACTAACTATGTATTATATGCAAATTTTGAGCGATACTAAATGTAATACAAATTATTTACTTAAAACACTAATTAACTCAAGTTTGATATCAAACATCAAAAAAGATTACATCTTCAATAACATGATGTTATCGTTGCATGTAATTCTTAGATATGGTAGTAATAAGAAGGATCTGTTACTTTACGACAATGATAACAATCGTTATATGGTAGTTAGATATGGTGATATGAATGTTGATGTATGCAAGATATGGCTGTTATATATGTATAACAAGGATACTGATCCAAACATTGACAACTTAACATATGATGATGAAATTAATGGATGGAAATCATGCAATAGAAAACTTATATTAGCTAAGTATAATGGTGGTGGGCCGGAAGAGTTGATAGCACAACATAACTACTATTGTATGAATGATCCTGGTAGATTGTTATATGTTAAGGAGATTGATCTATCATGAAAACAGAAACATCTTATTGATGGAAGTTTTGAAGATGAAGCATATAATATCTGAAATAAATAGGAAGATCGTTGATCTCCTATATTATCGAATAAGGAAGGAAGTTGTCAATAATGATGAAAAACTTTGTGTTTGTTATGTTTTCTATTATCATTTTTGCGCTGTTTTCAGTGGGCGCCGCGGTACTTACTTTCGTCTTTTTTGAGTATAAGACGTTTTTAACAGCCATGTTAATGGTATATTTCATAATATGGATGTGGAGTATGCCATCATTCTTCAGGTGGCTAGGGATACCTGAAGAATGATGGCATGTGGCATAGAAGGAGATCATTAAGATTATCCTTCTATGCCACACTTTATTTTTTGCTAATTATTGCAATCTTTTACACACATTGGACGAATCCAATGATAAAACTTATCATACCATTCATATAACTTCTTCAATATCACCATACTATTAACGCCAATGTTTACTTTAGAAATCTTAACCATACAATACCCATGTACATTAGATAGCATCTCTATGTTACAATAGTATCGATAGATATATCGCAAGATCCATATTGTTGTATAGTTATATGGTAGAAGTATATAGGTATTTTGTTTGCGCCAATGTAGAATCTCTATAAGTTCATTGAGACTATTCTCTCTATGTAGTATTATCAATGAATCGAATACGCCGCCAATGTTACTATTATCTATATCATAGAAGATATCTTGATCGTTTCTAATGATACGTAACATACTAGTCAAATTAGGTTCATTACTGTTATAAACAATAGTATTGAACCTTTTAAGTAGCATTCTACTTACACTTTCATACTCGATACTACTAGTAAACAGATGATAGCTACTATAACTATTATGATTGATTAATGTTTCAATTAGCGGCGCTATCATAATACTATTATGATAGATGCATAATCTTCTAGATGTATGATGTTTCTTAATAAGATCTTCACATTCTAACATACATAGTATCATGTTAAAGCATTCAGCTATATCATCGATTACTATACCATTGAATGATGTATCAATTGGAAAGGTTATAGTATGTAGATCCTTATAAGATACTATAAGACGATTACTTCCAGGAAAGCTATGAAATTGTATATCCTTATAGGTGATAGGAGTAGTAATGTTATTGTATTGGGCGCACCTATTAGAATGATTGGATCTTTCTTTGGAATTCAACATAGTTTTTAGTGATGGTAACTAGATTATTAATGAAGTTTGCCTTCATCTGATTATCAAACATCTTATCAGCTGTTATATCAGCATTGATAAGTTGATTATTGATTCTATGTTTACCAACATACCTATCACTAAATGGATTATCGATGCCACATTTACTAAAGGCGCAAATAGTATCATTACTGTAATCACTAGATGCGTCAAATGTATATACTCTTTCATTCTTATCATTATAGCCGATACCAATACTATTTCTATCACTATGAATAAGCATCTCTGCTACTTCTTTATGCGCCATCTCTTTGCATACAAAGATATATCTAATAAGATCCATCATGTTATATTGATCTAGAATACTGTATACATAGATAGGTGATACTGTTTGACTATTGATAACACTCTTAATAGTATTAATAAGGCGATTATTATGCCTATTAAGATTTGGTATAAAGATAGTACCATATCCATTCTCAATAGCATAGTTAACAAGAGTAGCAGCTATATAGTTAATCTTCCTATCTAGAAACATGCTTGATTGTCTTAGATTAGGTGGCGCTAATTTCTTCTTCTTGGAATTAGTAGTTGAAGATGTATGAGATGATTCTTTTTCATCATTATCGGAAGAAGCATTAACTGCATCGATTGCCTCTGATTCATTCTTATAGATATTATCAAAGGCATACTTCATATGTAATGGTATCTTAGTTGTAGTAGTGGCGCCAATAATACTCTTCCTAACTTTATTAATCTTATTGACAATCATACTATCAATATCACTATCAAAACCAAAGTAAATTGGATGTACTTCCAATCCACTAAATACATTCTTATCAGCGGTTAGTAAAGCCATAGATGTATAGAACTCCATATCACATGCTTCTGTAAAAAGTAGGGCGCGATTATTATCCAATAGTACATTCTTACCAAAACTGAAGATGTTGCTATTGATAGGAATATACTGCACATACATCGTTTTAGTATCAATCTTGATAGCGCAATTATTAGGAAGCTTATGGAAGTTATAATGCGGATAATTACTACCAGTTGGTAAAATATCACTAGTTACTACTAACTCCATACCAGGAATATTTCTCAAGTATAGAGAATCGCCTCTATTATATACATAGATCTGGCTAAGAGCTTTATCGTAGATAGCAAAGGATACATCATATGCTTCTATATCTCTTATAATAGATAAAAAAGTTTCTTCCTTGAGACCCTTTCTCATAGCCGCGATATATAGATTAGCAAGAAGTTCTTGATTGGATTGGCCTATAGATGTTTCATATTGTAACGCCAAATATTCCTTATTAAGGATATTACCATTACATACAGTTACAATATTATCAACTTCTGCGAGATTCTGATTAAAGGCGATACTCTTTGGAAGATCAGTAGCTTCATCTACATGACAGCTCATAATATGCATATTATAGGATAATACAAACTGTGATCTTAGAATGTTAAGATCGGTGACGTTCTTTACGTTATTCTTGTAGAAGTTATTGGCGTATCTTGAGCCGCCTAATACATCCACGCAATCAAACTTAATACAACTATCTAGGAATGATTCAAGTATAGTGTTGGCGCGATCATTGGAATCACAAAGGCTGATTGCAAACTTAGTTGACATGTGATATAATTACCTCTTTTCAAATATAATAGATATACTAATCACCCGGCACACTGCGGGCCTAATGAATGATACTGATGCATACATCATTAATCATTTGAATGAATCGATAAGATCTATATGATTCTTGTAAAATTGTGGACAATAATTTGCCAACTTATCAAGCAGATGATTATTAAGATGCTGTGATATGATTGGATCTATAAGAAACTGATCTATATTACCATAGATAGCTTCTTCTGGTATTACTATATCATGATCTTCATGAAAGCGCATATGATATGTCTTACTCATATAACATGCGCCAACTATGTTCATATAGTGCCATCTCATTACCATATCAGATATCAGCGGCGCAGTAAACGTCATCCCATTATTATATAGAAAAGCTATTGCAATATCAACATAATCTTCCAATGTAAATGGATGATGATGAACTTCAATAGTCTGAGTATTATCAGATACAGCACACATGATTGGATTATACTGTTGTTTAAACCATTTAACCCATTGTTTATACTCAATAGAAGATCTGATAAGCGCCTTAATGTTTTCCATGAATCTAGTAGCCATCTTCTCTTCAGAGATAAGATTAATTGGTATAGTAAAGGTGTTATTTACTTCATCTTCATCATCATATGGTATATTATTAGTATCAAGGTTAAGGTGCTGAGATAACAAAGATTGATATAAGTCCTTGTTATTGATAGGTTTACGATTAGCAGTAGTTATCATGATGTTACATATACAAGATGAACTATTTGCCTAACCAGGAAAGAAAGGCGCCAACTCTCTTAAGTATCCCTTTAACAATCGACCATACAATTAAAAATATTATACCATAGATAACAGCATCTCTAACACATGCAATACATCTAGGATCATCAAGAAAACCATCGAATCCTTTTTCATTGATAATCTTAATAGAGTATGATACTTCTTCGGCGCCTCTACCAAGTTTAGTAAAGAGATCTCCTACATACTTACCAAGTATATCTACACCACTATTAAGAAGATCACCAAACTTATCAAATACCATAACGATATTATCGGCGATCTTCTGGCTAGAACTAGTATTAATAGTATCATCTTCT
>ERZ773066.1038-NODE-1038-length-14574-cov-3.672154_pt1 | contig 14574 bp, 15 predicted proteins | sample MGYA00580573_ERZ773066 | MGnify/ENA primary metagenome ERZ773066 (study PRJEB29015, sample SAMEA2738128) | human oral metagenome | biome: human oral; feature: human-associated habitat; material: saliva | place: China | collected 2203 ... | reverse complement strand
GTTCCTGTGGAATTGCATCGCCGATCTGCACGGCCGCGTATATGGCACGTGCCAGCGGCTTGTTCTCGATAATCGGAACACGCGCCTCACGCGCGATCTCCTTGATACGCTGCGCGACGAGATCCTGTCCCTTCGCGACGACCAGCGGAGCCGACATCCCCTGCTGATAGGAAAGTGCAATCGCATAGTGCGTCGGGTTCGTGACGATGACATCCGCCTTCGGCACTTCCTTCATCATGCGCGCCATCGCCATTTGCCGCTGTTTCTGGCGAATCTTTCCCTTGATCTGCGGGTCACCTTCCGACTGCTTCATTTCGTCCTTGACTTCCTGCTTTGTCATCTTGAGATCCTGTGTCGTCTGCCATTTCTGATAGCCGTAGTCCATGAGCGCCATAATCATGATGACGCCGATGACGATGAACGCCATCTGGAAGATGATCTCCGCCACAAGCGCAAGACTTGTCGTCAAGTCAAAGAACATGAACTGCGGCATCGCGAGAATCTGTTCATGAATGAAGCGATAGAGGAAAAAACCTATGACGAGAATTTTGAAGAATGACTTCGCCAACTCAACGAGCGAGCGCTTGGAGAAGATGCGTCCGAAGCCGTTGATCGGATTCAGTTTGTCTAGTTTGAATTCAATTGACTCTGTGTTGAAATTGAGTCCAACCTGAAAGAAATTAATTGCCAAACCGATCAACATGATCGCAAACATAATGGGAAATGCAGTCTTGGCGAGAACAACAATGATGCCGATAAAGATATGAATGATGTTCTCGGTGTCGACACTCTGGTTCAGATTACTGAATACATAAGTCGTATACGACGCAATAGAAAGATAGATGGAATCCCACAGAAACTTCAGTGAAAAAAAACCCACGAGGAGCACAAACGCTGTGTTCAGCTCCTGACTGCGTCCAACCTGCCCTTTTTTGCGCGCATCGGCGCGTTTTTTCGCCGTTGGTTCTTCCGTCTTTTCCCCGCCTGCGAAACGCTGGAGGTCAAAGACGAACGCTGCACTATTGGAGTGCGCGTATCGCAAGTGATATGTTTCCATACATTTCATTGAACAGCACATCCAAGAATAAGACATAGAACGGAATAATCATCGAGAGTACGATAATGCCAATCATCAACTGCAGTGGGATACCGACAACAAATATATTCATCTGCGGCATCGTTCGCGAGAGGATACCAAGCCCAACATTCGTGAGTAGAATAGCAAAGGTGATCGGCATGGCGATCTTCATGCCTGTGAGGAAGATTGTTCCAGTGAAATTCGCCATGAGCATCGCCAGTGACAAATTCCCCTCCATCCCCGCAATTGGAACAACGCGAAAGCTCTCAACGAGAGCCGTCAGAATCATGTGGTGGCCGTTTGTAACGAGAAGAATAATCGCCGCCAAATTATAAAGAAAACTTCCGATAAGCGGTATCTGCTGACCGGAAGTCGGGTCGACCACGTTGACGATAGCAAAGCCGACCTGCATATCCATGACTTTGCCTGCCATCGTGATGGCGGCAAAGGAGATGTATGCAACAAAGCCAATCAGCCAGCCGATAAAGAGTTCTCCAACTGCTGTCAGTGCGAACATGATCAGGTTTTCCGGAACATACGGTGTTCCGAGACGATCTATCACAGGAAAGAGGACAACGGTCATCGAGAGCGCCACACCCACACGGAAAAAGATAGGAATATTCATACTGCCGAAAAACGGCGAGATGAAAAAGATGCCGCTGATCCGCACAAGCATCAGCAGGAAGACAGCAACATGTCCCTGGAGCAGCTCATACAAGTCCATGTGTCTCCCCCCTCACCGCAGGTAGATGGGGAGATTGATAAAAACATTCGATACATACTCCACCATAATACGCAGCATCCACGGGCCGAAGATCAGAATGGCGACAAACACCGCAATAATTTTCGGGATGAACGCCAGCGTCTGCTCCTGGATCGATGTTGTTGCCTGGAACACCGCCACCAAAAGGCCAACGATCAGGCCAAGCCCAAGCATCGGCGCGGAGACCAGGAGGACGATCATAAGAGCTTCCTGTGCAAGCTGAATGACCAAATCTCCGGACATATCAGTGCCTCCCCGTCAGCGGAAACTCATAATGAGCGACTGAATTAAGAGATGCCACCCATCAACCATAACAAACAGCAAAATTTTGAACGGCAGGGAGATCATAACCGGCGGCAGCATCATCATACCCATTGACATGAGCGTACTCGCGACGATCATATCGATAACAATAAACGGAATATAGATCATAAAGCCGATCTGAAATGCCGTTTTTAGCTCACTGATGATGAAAGCGGGGATGAGTGTAAACGTTGACACATCCTCCGGCCCATCGGGACGCGGTGCATCCGAAAGGTTGACAAAGAGGGCAAGATCTGACTCCCGCGTCTGACGCAGCATGAACTCACGCATGGGGTCGACGATATTCTCAAGCGCCTGTTCCTGCGTAATCTGCCCTTCAAGATAAGGCTGTATGCCGTTCTCGTTTGCCTGTCCCCAATACGGTGCCATGATGTAAAAGGTAAGAAACAGGGATAACGCGATAACCACCTGATTCGGCGGCACATTCTGTGTCGAGAGTGCGTTGCGCAGGAATCCGATAACAACAACAATGCGGACAAACGACGTCGTCATAACGAGAATGGCCGGTGCCAGAGACATAATCGTCAGCACTGCCAGGATCTGCATACTGGTTGCAACATCCTGTGGATTCCCGGACGTGCCTACACCGACACTGACGGTTGGAATCAGCGGCGCAGCAGACGCCTGCTGTGCCCCCACAAGCAGGAGCACAGAAGCCCCTATGACCGGCAATATGCGCCCCAATGCTCTTCCCCCATTTCTTATTACCCTCCTACTTTCGAAAAAGTGGAGGTATCTTCTGCACAAAGTCTGCAAGCGACCCAAACTGTTCGCGGAACACTCCAGTCTCCACGGGTGCTGCTGTCCGAATCTCCTCCACGGTCTCAGGATCATCGATCTCTGTGATCAGCTGGATGTTGGCATCCGTTACACCGAGTACAAACACACGGCCGAAAATCTCCACCACGCAGACAGAGCGGTTCGGACCAAGCGGCAATTGTAAATAGATCTGCCCCCCGTGTGCTGCAAGTGTGCGCATAGAGCTCTTGCCGAAAGCACGTGCAGCAACATATGCGAGAATGACCACGAATGCAAAGACAGCAAAAAGGCTGACCACATAGGCGACCGTCGACCACCATGATACGGCCGACGGGCGCGGGTCAGCCTCTTGATATCCGGCTAAATATCCGCCGCCCGTCTCACCTGCGGCAGACACATCCCCCATACACAATGTGAAAAACATGCATCCGAGCAGCAGGGACAGAGAAATTTTCCAGGTGCGCATCAGCCGACGGCTTTGCGAATAGCCTCCAGAACACGGTCTGCTTGGAACGGCTTCACAATGAAGTCGCGCGCCCCCGCCTGGATTGCCTCGATAACCATGGCCTGCTGTCCCATCGCGCTGCACATAACGACTTTTGCGGCTGGATCAACCTTTTTGATCTCCTTGACTGCTGTGATGCCATCCATCTCGGGCATTGTGATATCCATCGTCACGAGGTCCGGCTTGAGCTCCTGGTATTTCTCCAGCGCTTTCATGCCATTCTCCGCTTCACCGACGATCTCATAGCCATTTTTTGACAGGATGTCCTTCACCATCATTCGCATAAAAGCTGCATCATCAACGACCAGAACGCGAGTTGCCATTTTCTCATCTCTCCTTAATTCCGATAGAACATCCCCTATCCTAAGGGTGTTGCTGTGCACACGAGGGTGCCTTCTAAATCGCTTTCATTATAGCGAAATCCGCCTTTGGTGACAAGGCTTTTTACATTTTCTCTTTGAGAAAATACGGGCAAAAGTCTTCCACCCCGTATCTCTTCATGGCATTTCTTTCATCACTGGAGACGTGCTGCACGCTCAAGCGGGCTGACAATCTCCGTGATGCGAACACCGAAGTTTTCGTCGATAACAACGACTTCCCCCTTTGCCAGGTACTTCCCATTGACCATGATGTCCACAGGTTCACCGGCAAGTTTATCAAGTTCCACAATCGACCCCTTTGTCAGATCGAGAATTTCCTTGATGGACTTCTTCGTGCGGCCGAGTTCCACGTTGACCTGGAGAGGTACGTCGAGAATCAGACCGATATTGGCATCATTGATCTGAACCGGTACTGTGCTGAGCGGGGTAAACTGAGCAGACTGTACGGGAACATTCGATGCGACATGTGGCTGCATAGGCTGTGCTCCATATCCATTAGTTGCCGGTGCCGCAGCGGCTGCTGCCGGCGCCGAAGCAGGTGCTGCGGCGGGTGCAGCGGTAGCCGCTGCAATCTCTTCTTCCTCATCATCGACATCTGGCTGCTGGTTCATCAGCGCATCGACCATCTCTCGCGCGACATCAAGCGGCAGGAGCTGCATGATCTCGCTGTCAATGAGACCGTCCACCTCCATGCGGAAGGAAGCCTGCACGATTGGATCGACTTTGTCCAGCAATTTTGACACAACTTCCGCCGTGCCAAAATCCACAAGGGTAACCACCGGCGGAGTAATATCCACCTTCTTATTAAACATCGACGAGAGCGAAGTCGCAACACTGCCCATCATCTGATTCATGGACTCGCTGACGGCACTCATGTGAATTTCACTGAGCTCCTCATCAGGATTTGTACCGTCGTTGCCCATCATCAAATCGGCAATGATTGCCGCATCCTTCGCCTGGATGCAAAGAACGTTGTTGCCTTCGATACCGATGCTGTAACCGACTTCGACCACAAGGAACGGGATCGGATATTTCTCCTTCAGCTGACTCATGTTGGAGATGGAGACCGTCGGCGTCGTGATCGACACCTTACGCCCGAGGAGGACAGAAAGTGTCGTTGCTGCGCCGCCCATAGAGATATTTCCAATCTCTCCGAGAGCGTCACGCTCAATATCCGTGATTTCTACATCGCTTGTGGAGGACGCACTGCCTGCAGCTGCTGCACCATCCGCAGATTTATCATCATCTATCGGCTTATCATCGTCACCTGATCCACCATTCAGGAGGGCGTCTATCTCCTCCTGCGAGATCATATCGTCACTCATTCGCGTCGTCCTCCCCTTCTATGATTCCGGATATTTGCACGGCCATGCGCTTTCCGGCCGTACCCGGACGCGCGAGGAACTTTGGATTTGAGCCGACATAGCAAACCAGCTCATCCTTTGTAAGCGTATCAAGCTGGAGAACATCACCAAAGCCCAGCGTCAGGAATTCATTGATTGTCACGTCGATTGCACCAAGCTGGACGGTAAAGGGCACCGAAGTCCGCTCTATCTTACGCTGAAGTTCCTCGACTTGCTCAGGAGAACTCTCCTTATCCATGGAGGATGCCACCCAGAATGAGGTGGTCAGCTTTGACATGACCGGCTCAAGCACCAGATATGGGATGCAGATATTCATCATACCGTCCACATCTCCCATTTTAATGTGAACTGTGATGAGCACCACCATGTCATTGGGCGGAACAATCTGAGCAAACTGCGAGTTGGTCTCCATCGTCTCGAAGTTCGGACGGAACTCGACAACATTGCTCCATGCTTCACGGAAGTAGTTGGTTGCCAGCTCAATAAAGCGCCGCATAACCGCCATTTCTATATCTGTCAATTCGCGTGTCTTGCCGACAGGTCTTCCCTCGCCGCCAAAAATGCGATCGATATAGGCGAACGCAATATCCGGGTTGATCTCAATGATGATCTTCCCCTTCAATGGTGGCAAGGCAAGAATGCCGATCACAGACGGGTTCGCCATAGACTGGACGAACTCCTGATAGGATACCTGTTCGACAGACGACACATCGATGTCGATCATCGTGCGCAGGCTTGCCGACAGATAGGTGTTTAAGAGTCGTGAAAAACTCTCATGCAGCATGAAGAGTGTCCGAATTTGATCCTTGGAGAACCTGTCCGGCCGCTTAAAATCATAGACTTTGACCTTGCGTTCCTCTTCTTCCGCCTTGACTTCCTCGGCGGAAACCGAGCCATCCGAAAGTGCCGAAAGAAGCTTGTCTATTTCGGATTGAGACAGTACGTCTTCAGCCAAGACTCTTCCCCCTTCCCTTTGCGCAGTACTTCATCGAACTTACTGCAGCAGGAAGCTCGTGATGTAAACATCGTAGACAGACCCCTGTCCCAGGCGGTCATTCAGGGCATCTTTCAGCTGCTTCTTCAGCGCGTCCTGCTTGGTTGCGTCGAACTCCTCAAGCGGCGCAGCGCGCAGGAACTGCATCGTCGTGTCGAGGATCTTCGTCTCCGCGACAGGGTTGACTTTGCCGTCCTTCACTACATCGGACTTTCCGGGATTGAGTTCCATGACAATGCCTGCCTTAAGGAACTTTCCGGCACGTCCGCCGCCGACGTTGACCAGAATTCCTTCCTTCGGGTCACCGAGCTTATAGAACACTCCGGGGTCGTGGCTGCTCTTGCTTCCGCCCCCATCTTCTGCATGCGATGGAGATTCCGCTTGTGAGAAAATATAGTACGAAATACCTCCGGCTGCCGCTACTGCGACGAGCACCGCTACAACCACCACAATCACCATCATTACCACGGGTGATTTCTGTTTTGGCTGCTCTGCTGCCTGTTCTTCCTTTTCCTCCGCCATGAGTAAATTCCCTCCCTAATAATGACTACGAAGCCGCAGCGGCTCCACACCGGGGCACTCCCTTGCCGCGTGGAGGATCACCGTCCTCCTATTATAACAAAGGAATGGAAATTCGCCAACTAAATTTGATGAAGTGATCGACGATATTTAACTGTTCGGCGTACGATCTCCTCCATTGGTTCTTCAACGATCAATTTTTTCCCATTGGTGAGTGTGATGACCGTATCCGGTGTCTCCTCAATGCTCTCGATGATCTCTGCATTAAGGACAAACTCCCCCTTTTTGTTCGTCTTGGAGTTGAACTTCGTCAGCATGATCATGACAGGCTTCCCCTCCATTTCTTTGTACAGGTTTTTACAACGCATAGAAAAAGCATGTGTAAACTCTACCTGTTATACTTTCGCCGTCATCTTCACTTTTCCTTTTTTTTTACTGTGTTTTTTTCATTGTATCTTAAATTTAAGACAAAATTATCCAAGCTGTGTGAGAAATGCGAGGGAGCGCAGCGGACGACCGATGAGTTCCTGCACATGGGCGAGCACCATGCTCTCCGCCGCCATCAATGTCCCCCCGCGCACGCGCAGCGGTGCGGGATGCTTCCAGTCGATCTGCCGTAGTTCTGTGAGCAGCGTGCGCAGCTCTGCGGAAAACGGCATGGCTCCCTCCCCCGCACAGTCCGCGCAAAGAGCGCCGCCCTCCGCTGCGTGAAAGAACGCATCGCCCTCGATAACAGTGCCGCAGTGAAGGCAGTGATCATAGGTCTGCTGCAGCCCCGCCGCATCCAGCGTGCGCAGCACGGCAGCAAGTGCGGTAACGCGCGGCTGACGCGTCTCAAACGCCGTCATAATCTGTGCGAGCGTCTCAAAAAACGGCTCATCTTCTACGCCCTCGGGCATGAATGCACAGACGACCTCCGCCGTAAATGTCGCATAGGCGAGCGCCGCGAGATCATCCGCGATCCGATGATGAGAGGCACGTACGGACGCTGTCTTGACTGTCTCAAGCCGCGCCCCCTCCGCGAGCTGCAGATCCGCATGGACGAACAGCTGCATTGCCCCGGCCAGTGGGCTGCGCGGGCGGCGGCAGCCGAATGCCGCCGCCCGCACGAGCCCATGCTCCTTCGTATAGAGCGTCACGACCTTGTCCGCCTCGCCCCAGCTGCGCGTTCCGAGGACGATCCCCTCCGCTCCATAGACAGCCATCTACGCACGCCTCTCCGATCCATCGTACGCCGCAGCAGGTGTCTTGCGGACATTTTTCTGCGCGATGTCCTTTTTTCGCTCCGCCATCGGCATCACGGCACCCGCCGTCAGCATATACTGGAGTGCCTCCTCCTTCGATATGTTGATCGTCACGGCATCCTCCTCACGCACGAGGAGCGTCGTCCCCGAGGTCATATTGAGGCTCCACGGGATAAAGACGCAGAGGTAGCCGCCGCCCATCGCCTCCTGAAAGCGCGGCGGCAGATCCGCCATGACGAAGCCGAGGGCGCGCCCGCCCATGTACGGCACATGAACGACGTGCGTGAAATTGCTGCTCGAGTCGAGCACAGCCTCGGAGAGCCGCTTGACACTCGTATAGATAAATTTGACAAACGGGATTGTCCCGATCATCGTCTCACCGAGAGAGATCAGTTTCGCGAGCGCCCAGTTCGTCGAACCCCAGCCGACGAGATAGATCACCGCCATGAGCGTGATGATCCCCATGCCCGGAAAGTAGAACGGCAGGTACTGCCCGAGTACCCCCTCGGTGAAACGCAGCGTCCACTCAATGACGAACGCCGTGATGACGACGGGGACGAGCACGAGCAGCCCGTTGACAAAGCGGCGCGAGATGCGCCGCATCGCACGCCGATAGATATGCCCCAGCTGGCCTCTCATCGCTTCCGCCCCCTTTCCTTCTCATCCGGCGCGGCAGTCAGTCCTCCTCGGCAAAGCCGAAGTCGCGCAGCGCCCCCGTCTTGCTGCGCCAGTCCTTGCGCACCTTGACCCAAAGATCGAGATAGACCTTCGCGCCGAGCAGCGTCTCGACGTCCGCACGTGCGCGCTGCCCGATTGTCCGCAGCAGGGCGCCGCGTGCCCCGATGATAATGCCCTTCTGCGAGCTGCGCTCGACGTAGATCACGGCACGGATGAAAACATCCCCCTTGGGGCGTGTCGTCATCTCCTCGATGTCCACGGCGACAGCATGGGGCACCTCGTCCCGCGTCAGTTCGAGTACCTTTTCACGCACGAGTTCTGCGATGATCAGCCGCTCGGGCTGATCGGTCACCATGTCCTCGGGGTAGTACTGCGGCCCCTCGGGAAGTTTTGCCTTGATCTCATCGACCAGCCCCGTGAGATTCTCCTCCTCGCGCGCCGAGATTGGGACAATCGCCGCAAAATCATACGCTTTCGCATAGGAGGCGATCACGGGCAGGCTCTCCTCACGTGGGATACGGTCGATCTTGTTCACGGCGAGAAGAACTGGCGCGTGTACCTGTGCAAGCTGTGCGAGGATATAGCGCTCGCCTGCCCCCATCTTCTCCGTCACATCCACGACGAAGACGACGACATCCACGCCGCGCAGAGCCTCCTCCGTCGCCTTCGCCATATAGCTGCCAAGCGCATCCTGCGGCTTGTGGATGCCGGGCGTATCGAGGAAGATGATCTGTGCATCCTTCTCTGTCAGGATGCAGAGGATACGGCTCCGCGTCGTCTGCGGCTTGTCGCTCATGATCGCGATCTTCTGCCCGATCAGCGCATTGATCAGCGTGGACTTCCCGACGTTTGGCCGTCCGACGACGGCGACAAATCCAGATTTATATGTGCTCATCGTGCAATCCCCAGTACATCCATCACATGCCTCTGTTCCTCTTCCATTTCCAGCCGATCTTCCTCCTCGATATGGTCATAGCCGAGGAGGTGCAGCATCCCGTGCACCGTGAGAAAGGACAGCTCCCGCAGAAAGCTGTGCCCATACTCCTCCGCCTGTGTCGCCGCACGCTCAAGCGAGATCACGAGATCGCCGAGCACCACGCCGCACGGCGCGTCGATGATCGCGGGTTCCTCGCTCTCCGTGAGGGCAAAGGAGAGGACATCCGTCGGATGATCCACGCCGCGATAGTCGCGGTTGAGCACGTGGATGTGCGCATCATCCGTCAGCGTCACACTGACCTCCGCGTCCATTACGCCGTACAGCTCTCCGACCGTCAGCACGGCACGACGCACAGCGTCCACATCTTCCTGCGACACGTCAAGATTTTCCGGCTCTCGTCCGATCGTGATCTCCATCGTGCTTCTCCCGTCTCTTTTCCCATGCACCATACGCCTCAACGATCCGCGTGACGACCTCGTGGCGGATGATGTCGACCGGCTCAAGGCGAATGACACTGACGCCCTTCACGCCCCGCAGGATCTGACACGCCTGCCGCAGCCCGGAGACCGTACCGCGCGGCAGATCGACCTGCTCGAGGTCACCCGTCACGACCATGCGCGAGCCGAAACCGAGGCGCGTGAGGAACATCTTCATCTGCGCACCCGTCGTATTCTGCGCCTCGTCGAGGATGACGAATGCGTCCTCAAGGGTACGCCCGCGCATGTAGGCGAGCGGTGCGACCTCGATCAGCTGGCGGCTCATCATCTTCTGATAGCCCTCCGCCCCGAGAATGTCCTGCAGGGCATCGTAGAGCGGACGCAGGTAGGGGTTGATCTTCTCCGTCAGATCCCCCGGCAGGAAGCCGAGGTGCTCCCCCGCCTCCACCGCAGGGCGCGTGAGGATGATGCGGCTGACCTCGCGGTTGCGGAGTGCCGCCACCGCCATGACGACGGCGAGATAGGTTTTTCCCGTTCCCGCCGGCCCCACACCGAGCGTCACAGCATTCCGGCGGATCGCCGCGAGATAGTCGCGCTGGCCGACGGTCTTCGCGCGTACCTCTCGTCCCTTTGCCGTCACGAGCAGCACCTCGGAGTGGAGTCCGTGCAGCTCCTCCGTGCGTCCCGCTCGCACCATACGTCCTCCGTAGTGCACCTCATGCGTCGTCAGGCGCATCCCCTGTCGATGGCAGAAGAGCAGCTCGCCGATGAGCGTCCGCACCGCAGCGACATCCGCTTCTGCCCCCGTCACCGCAATACTGTTACCACGGCTCACCATACGGCAGGAAAAATCCTCCTGCATGATTTGAAGGAAGGCGTCACGATCGCCGAGAATCGCATACGCCTCCTGCTGATCCTTAAATTCGATGATATCTGTCGTCTCCGCCAAAGGCAGTCTCTCCTATATAAAATACTCGATGGTCGCGTCCGCCGTGCGTCTTGTCCGCAGGTCAAAGAGCAGTACCGCCTCACGTGATGCCACGGGGCCGAGTGCGTACAGCTCCTTCGTCTCACGGTTGAAGCAGGAAAAAGGCACGACACGGTTGTACTCATGCGGATACGCGCACGTCACCTCGATACCCTCGCGCGCGAAGGCAGGCTCTGTCTCCTTCACATAGTACGGATCAAAGAGACGGATGCGATCTCCCGTCACGCCCGTGAGAAGTGCATAGTGCTCGACCTCGTAAAAGAGTCGCACGACCGCGACGCCGCCGCGTACGAGCGCATCATTGACGTGGCTGTGCGCGTCGATGCGCACGCTGTGCCCCGCAACATACTGACAGGTCAAGGGGAACTGCGTGGCACGCGAGAACCCTTCGAGCCAGTTCGTGAGGTACATCATCGCCATGCGCGACGTCCCTTCCTTGCATGCCGTACCGTCCATCCCGTAGCAGTCGAGGGAGTAGAGCATGACGCTGCGGATGACCTCAGGCGGGATCTCAGCGCGCGGAAAGAGATAACTCACCGCGTCGAGCAGCGCTGTCGGGCCGCAGTCGTACTCCGACATTTGATAGCGCAGAGGAATCTTCACGTATACCCCCCTTTCCGCAGGAGATTCGGCGTCAGGATCGCGAGGATGACGAGCACAATCCCGCCCGCCTGCACGGGGGCAAAATGCGTGCCAAAGATCAGCCATGCAAAGAAAACGCTTGCGACCGGCTCAATCGTCGCCGTGATCGCCGTCTCTGCCGGGCTGAGCCAGCGCAGACCCAAGGCGAACGCAAAGAAGGCGACCACCGTCCCAAGTCCGATGATGACAAAGAGATCAAACCATGTCTGCGCGGTAAAGAACGTGCCGACATCTGCGATCGCCTGCGTCGCCGGCAGCAGGGCAATCCCTCCGAAGAACATACAGACAGCAAGCAGAAAGAAGCGGTCAAAGCGCCGCAGAAGATGTACGGGATAGATCATCGCAAAGACAAACGTCGCCCCTGAGACGAGACTCCAGACCACGCAGTCCGAGGGGACAGAGAGCCGTGTGAGATCGCCGCCCGTCACGAGGAGGAACACCCCCGCCACGGCGGCGGCCACGGTCAGCATCTCCGCCATGCGCGGCAGCTGCCGATGGCGCACGGCGAGATAGAGGATCATCAGCGCGGGACTCGTCGAGCAAATCACCGTCGTCGCCGCCGCATCCCCCGCCGCAATCCCCTTGAAATACGAGAACTGTACGATCATGATGCCGAGGATGCCGTGCACCACCATGCGCAGGAGCAGGCGCGGGCTGTGGCGCAGCGTGCGCAGTCCGCGCTGCAAGCCGCCGCTCCACCACGCGAGCAGGAAGAACAGCCCGCTCGAAAGGAAAAGCCGCACCTGCGTCAGCTCCACAGGGAGATGATGTGACTGGGCATAAAAATCCTGTGCCGCCGTCCCGCTCGCCGCCCACATCGTCCCGGCAAGCAGGACGAGGAGCACCGCCGAGACGTGCGACATCGTGCTCAGGCCTCCCCCTGCTCCCGCTTCACCACATCGGCAATCGCCGTGCAGACCTCCTCCAGCTGCTTCTGGTCACTGCCCTCCGCCATCACGCGGATGAGCGGCTCCGTGCCCGAGGGACGCACGAGGACGCGTCCCTCACTGCCGAGCGTACGCTCGCCCTCAGCGATGGCATCGCGGATGGCGGGGTTCTCCTCCCAGCCCGCCTTGCTCTTGACGCACACATTGACGAGGAGCTGCGGATAGGTCGTCATCATCGCGTTCAGCTCCGACGCCTTCTTGCCGCTGCGGCGGAGTGCCGAGAGCACCTGCAGTGCCGTGATGAGCCCGTCGCCCGTCGTCGCGTGCTCCGCAAAGATGATATGTCCCGACTGCTCGCCGCCGATCGTATAGCCGCCGCGGCGCATCTCCTCAAGGACATAGCGGTCGCCGACCGCCGTCACCTCAACGCGGCCGCCAAGCGCCGCGATTGCCTTGTGGAATCCGATGTTCGCCATCACCGTCGTCACGACTGTGTTGTGCGGCAGATGCCCCGCGCGCATCATCTCCGCCGCACAGGCGACGAGAATATGATCCCCGTCGAGCAGCGCTCCCGTCTCATCGAGACAGAGGCAGCGGTCCGCGTCGCCGTCGTGGGCGATACCGATGTCCGCCCCGCGTTCGAGCACCGTACGGCGCAGGGAGTCCAGATGCGTCGAGCCGCAGCCGTCGTTGATGTTCACCCCGTTCGGGAGCGCGTGGATCACCTTGACGTCGGCACCGAGGCGGCGCAGCACCTTCGGCATCGCCTCATACGCTGCACCGTTCGCACAGTCGAGGACGATCCTCATCCCATCAAACCGCTCGGAACACGTGCTCACCACGTAGTCGATGTACTGGTTGAGGAAGTCATCGCGATACTCCACCACGCCGACATCCTTTCCCGTTGGACGCGCCTCATGGTCGCCGTCCTGCAGCTTGCGGACAAGAGCCTCCAGCTCGTCTTCTACGGCATCGGGCAGCTTGTAGCCGTCGCCGCCAAAGAATTTGATGCCGTTATCGGGGAACGGGTTGTGGGATGCCGAGATCACAATGCCCGCGTTCATCTTATGCTCACGTGCGAGATAGGCAATCGCAGGCGTCGGCACGACCCCCGCGAGGAGAGCGGCTCCGCCCGCCGAGCAGATGCCCGCCGTCAGCGCCGCCTCGAACATCTCGCCCGAGACACGCGTATCGCGCCCGATCAGAATGCGTGGCCGCACCTTGGAGTGTGCTCCGAAATAGAGTGTCGCCGCGCGTCCAAGCTGATAAGCCAGCTCCGGTGTGAGCTCCGTATTCGCCACACCGCGTACGCCATCCGTCCCAAAAAGTCTCACGATAACAGCCTCCTGTGTATCTTCAGCATCATCTGCTGTGCACCGGAATGTGCGGATCCCCACACAGTCACTTTTCCTTTATCCTCACCATAATCTACTGTATTCGCTCCAAAAAAGCAAGTGCGGCTTTCATGCCGTCGAGTGCAGCGCTCATGATGCCGCCCGCATAGCCTGCGCCCTCGCCGATCGGGTAGAGCCCCGCCGTGCTGACCGACTGCATCGTCACTGTGTCGCGCAGTATGCGGCAGGGCGCAGAGGAGCGCGCCTCCACGCCCGTCAGCGGCACATCCGCCGCACCAAAGCCCGGCACACGTTGCTCCCAGTGGCGCAGAGCACGGGCCAGAGACGCACTGCACGCATCGGGCAGGATTGTACCCAAGGCAGCAGGACGCACTCCCGGCATGTACGTCGGAGCAACGACAAAATCCATCGTCCCCGTCCGCCCGCTGAGGAAATCGCCCACCGCCTGCACGGGTGCTCGGTAATCACCGCCGCCCGCAGAGAACGCACTCCGCTCCAGCACTCGCTGAAAAGCGATCCCGCCGAGCACCGCCCCGCCGAAATCGGTGGGGGTGACCTGCACCAGGAGGGCACTGTTCGCCGTCCCTGCGTCGCGGCGGTAGTTGCTCATCCCATTCGTCACGAGATGCCCCTCCTCCGATGCCGCTGCGACCACCAGACCGCCGGGACACATGCAGAAGGAGTAGACCCCGCGGCCACCCTCCTCCTCCCGAAAGGTCA
>ERZ773066.1034-NODE-1034-length-14632-cov-3.096591_pt1 | contig 14632 bp, 14 predicted proteins | sample MGYA00580573_ERZ773066 | MGnify/ENA primary metagenome ERZ773066 (study PRJEB29015, sample SAMEA2738128) | human oral metagenome | biome: human oral; feature: human-associated habitat; material: saliva | place: China | collected 2203 ... | reverse complement strand
GACTCAATGCGTAAAAACATTAAGTCGCTTGAAGTGTTGATAATGTGCGGAAAGGATAGGATTCGAACCTACGAAACCCTTTAGGGGTTTACACGCTTTCCAGGCGTGCCTCTTCAACCACTCGAGCACCTTTCCTTGTGCGGTTGAGTAAGGACTTCTGCTGAAATCCGGGTGCAAAAGTACGCGAATACGATTGAAGTACCAAATTTTTGCTGAAGTTTTTTAAGGAAAGGGCTTGTTCTGGACTACTGGAAGAGCGTGATGCTATCGCGTTGCGCAGCAGGAGTTGTCCAGTTTTCTGGAACGAATTTCCACTGGTTGAGAGCTTTAGGAGCGATGTCCTTTTGTTGACGGATTTCTTGCATGAGATAGTAGCGCAAATCTTTGTCCGTGCTCCAAACAACGCGCTTGACGAGCTGTTCGCGTGGGATGCCTGCTCCCTCAGTCATAAGGCCGCCACCACCGTTGCCACGATAGCTGTTAACGGCTACACGATAGGTCTGCTTCAGATCGAACGGTTCGCCCGTTGCTAAACTCTTGATGGTGATTTTCTGTCCGCGAGGCTTGGTAACATCTACTTCATAGAGGATTCCCGCTGCACTGTCGAAATTATAGCTCGGTGTGCGCAGGCGCTGCCAGTTTTCGGGAGAATTGATGGTGCGGTCGTTGAAGAGCAGTAGATGGTCGGAGGGAGAGCTCATCTGCTGCGTCCAACCAGCATAACTATATTCAAGGAAGTCTTTGATCTCTTGCCCCGTGAGCTGCATAACGTAGAGCATATTCTCAAACTTGTAGAGATTGAACATGTCGCTGACGCGGATTGTACCAACAGGAATGCGGGCATCGAAACTAAGCGGTGCAACAAACGAGATCTGAGCTCCCGTGATTTTCAGCTGTAGCTGATGGATGAAATCCACAAATGCTGAAGGGCCGAAGAAGGCGGGGCGCGTGGTGAGTTCGGTGGCGTTGTGGCCAATGACCTCTTGCGTGAATTTCTTTACGGCATCTATCTGCGGTTGGAAATGGGCGAGCATTTCGGGATTCACTTCCCATTGGTCGATGTCTTCCAAATGGCCTGTGGCGCTCTTGACGCTCACTTTCTTCCCATTCTTTTCTACAACGAGGTCAGCCACTGCTACGAAATGGGCATTAGCACCCGTGTTGAGAACAAGGACACTATCGCCATTGACATTGGTAATTTTGCGATTGGCCTTGCGGTGGTCGTGACCACAAAGGATGAGATCGAAGCCCGGAACTTGTTGTGCCACTTGCAGAGAGGCGTTCTCGTTCTTTGTGCCTGTGGCGTTTTCGCGACCCACACCACTGTGGAAGAGTCCGATAACTACGTCGGCTTGGCGGCGCATTTCGGGCATATATTTGCGAGCTACTTCCACCATGTCGTCAAAGCGCATCCCCGACCAAAGGTTTTCGGGGAGCCAGTTGGGGATGCCCGTGGTGAGCAAACCTAAAACGGCAAAGCGCACACCGTCTTTCTTGATGATGGTGTAGGGACGCCAGTAGGGTTGGCCCGTGCTGGTGCGGATGATGTTTGCTCCCAGCATCGGCATGCGGCATTCTTTCGTCCAGCGATCGTAAACGGCGTGACCGGCCTCAATGTCGTGATTGCCTACAGTGGCTGCATCATACTGCATATAGTTGAGCACTGAAGCGCAAGCGTGTTGGCTCACAGTGTCCATGAAGTTGTAATAATAGGCGGAAGGTTGTCCTTGCAGAATATCGCCAGCATCGAGGAGCAATACGTGCTGCGGCTTCATGAGTTGTCGCTGTGCCTTTACGAACGAGTAGGCACGTATGAGCGAGCCTTCGCCCGGCTTCTGGTTGAGATAGTCGTAGGGGAAATAATTACCATGGACATCGGTGGTTTCCAGAATCTTGAAACGAATTTCGCGCGGCTTGGCCGAAAGCGTGGTAGCAGTCAGCGCGAAAAGGAGAAGAAGAAAATGTTTCATATTGTTAGTCTTATTATTAATTTTCTTAGTGAAAAGGCAGAAGATAACTATTTTTTGACTGTTTATTTACCTTTTCTGACATAGTCGACAAAATCGAACGGAACGGCGTTGCGCTCATCGGCATCGTGATGTTCTCTACTGGTTTCTTGCCATTGCGTAGCATCGAATTCGGGAAAGAATACATCCGCTTCGGCAGGAACGGCCTGCACTTCTGTCAGGCAAAGACGCTGAGCAAGGGGAAAGGCTTCGGCATAAACGGATGCACCGCCAATGATGTAAACGTCCTCATTAGCTTGGCAAGCGCTCAGAGCTGCTTGGAGCGAGAGGAACACTTCCGCTCCAGGGAGTTGGAGTGAAGCATTGCGACTCAAAACAATGTTGCGACGATTGGGTAAAGCTCCTTTCGGAAGTGAGTCGAAAGTGCGCCGCCCCATAATGATGGTGTGCCCCGTGGTAAGAGACTTGAAGCGTTTCAAGTCGGCACTGAGATGAAACAGCAGGTTGTTATGATAGCCGATACCTCGATTCTGGGCAACGGCACAGATGATGGTGAGCATATATATAAGGAATCAGTGAGAAACTAAAAAGCGAGGGAGAAAGGAGGAGAAAAATTGATTTCAGACGGATACATCAGCCTTTATATGTGGCCAAGCATCGTAGTTTTCCAGTTCGAAATCTTCAAAATGGAAGTTGAAAATGTCCTTTACATCAGGATTCAGTTTCATCGTAGGGAGAGGGCGCGGTGTTCGCGTCAGTTGCAAACGCGCTTGTTCCAGATGGTTGAGATAGAGATGCGTGTCGCCCGTAGTGTGAACGAAGTCGCCCGCGCGGAGTCCGCACACTTGCGACATCATCTGCAAGAGGAGTGCATAGGAAGCAATGTTGAACGGCACTCCCAAGAACGTATCGGCCGAACGCTGATAGAGCTGGAGCGACAGGTGACCATCAGCCACGTAGAACTGAAAGAGCATGTGGCAGGGAGGTAAGGCCATATCCGCTACCTCGGCCACATTCCAAGCTGAGACAACGATGCGGCGCGAATCAGGGTTGTTGCGAATCAGTTCAACCGCTTGTTTGATTTGGTCAATAGTGCCGCCGTGGTAGTCGGGCCAAGAACGCCACTGATGGCCGTAGACGGGGCCCAGCTCACCGTTCTCATCAGCCCATTCGTTCCAAATGCGCACGCCGTGGTCCTGCAAATACTTCACGTTCGTACTGCCCTGCAAGAACCAAAGCAGTTCGTAGATGATGGATTTCAGATGTAGTTTCTTTGTGGTGAGGAGCGGAAAACCTTTCTCTAAATTGAAACGCATCTGATGGCCGAAGATACTCTTTGTCCCCGTACCAGTGCGGTCTGTCTTCTCAACGCCGTTGTCGAGAATCTCTTGGAGCAAGTTGAGATATTGTCTCATTGTTTGATTTTTTTCGGCTGCAAAAGTACCAAAAAAAGACTAACTTTGCTGGCGAAGAAAGAATTAAGTAGCAGCAAAACCTTTGATATGACACCCACAGAAAAGATAGCATTGCCTGCGGATTTTGTCTCAGAAATGACAAACCTGCTGGGAACTGACGAAGCCCTTCAACTCTTTGAGGGGCTTGAAACGCCTTGCCCTACGAGTGTTCGCTGCAATGAAGCAAAGGGGTACGACACCGACGGAGAGCCCGTGGCATGGTGCCGAACAGGCCGATACCTCAGTGAGCGACCACAATTCACGCTCGATCCCTTGCTCCACGCAGGTTGCTACTATGTGCAAGAAGCTGCATCCATGTTTGTGGAGCAGGCTTTCAAAGCAATGGGCGAGTGTCCGCAGCGTTTGCTCGACCTCTGTGCTTCGCCTGGAGGGAAGAGTACGCTCTGGCGTTCGCTTCTGCCCGATGGCGCATTACTCGTTGCCAACGAACCGCTGCGGCAGCGAGCAATGGTGTTGGCGGAGAACTTAGCAAAATGGGGACAACCGGACGTGGTGGTTAGTAATGCCTATCCTGCTGATTTTGCTCCGCTGACGGGGTTCTTCGATGTCATTGCGGCGGACGTGCCCTGCTCTGGCGAAGGTATGTTCCGTAAGGATATGGGAGCGCGCAACGAATGGTCGGTGGAGAATGTTAGGAAATGTGCCGAATTGCAACGCAGTATCATTGCCGATGTTTGGCCTGCGCTCCGACAAGGCGGTTATCTCGTTTATAGCACCTGCACTTTCAATCGCTCTGAGGATGAAGACAACGTGTCTTATATATGTGACGAATTGGGCGCAGAACTGATTAGTCTGGATGTGCCTGAAGAATGGAACGTGATGGGAGATACCACGGGGCAGGGGCTTCCTGTTTATCATTTTCTCCCCGGGAAGAGTCGCGGCGAGGGCTTCTTTTTGGCTTTGCTCCGCAAGACGAGCGAGTCGGAAGCTGGTGGCAACCGGAGGCATAAGAAAGGTGTGCGCGAACTGCCATTGAGAAATGCGAGCAAGCTGAGCGGCTGGTTGCAAAACGAAACTGACTATAAATTCTATGCGCCCGATGATTCACACGTGGCAGCTGTTCGTAAGTCGCTCTATGAGGATGTGCAGCGCCTTCGCAATCAGCTGAAAACAGTTTGGGCGGGCATTTTACTGGCTGAAGCAAAGGGACAGAAAAGGGTACCACAGCAGGAATTGGCTCTCTCGCAAGCCCTCGCTCCCGAAGCCTTTCCGCGTGTAGAGCTCTCGCTCGATGAGGCCCTTGCCTACTTGCGCCGAGATGCTATCACAGTAGACGCTCCGCGCGGGTATGTCATTGTGACCTATCAGGGACGTCCTCTCGGTTTTGTGAACAATCTCGGTGCACGTGCCAATAATCTCTATCCGCCCGAATGGCGTATCCGTAAACAGTTGCCTTAGGTACAATCTTTTCTTTGTCTTATGAATCAACGCACAAGACCTTTCGTTTCACCTCTTTATTACGCATAAAAACACCTTCTTTTTTCATGTCAGAAAAAGAAGGAAAAGAATCTCCATTATGAAGTATTTGGAATACACCTTTAATATCTCTCCCAATTCCGGCGACATGCAGGATATTTTGGGGGCTGTATTGGCCGATGCAGGCTTCGACTCTTTTGTGAAGGACGAAGAAGGCAAAGAACCCCTGAAGGCTTATGTCAAAAAAGACGAGTTTAGCGAGGAACGCCTCAAAGAAGTTTTGGCGGACTTCCCACTGCCGGCGGAAATCTCTTATGAAGGGCACGAGGCCGAGGATAAGGATTGGAACGCCGAATGGGAAGCCAATTTCTGCGAGCCACTCAATATCGACAACCGTTGTGTGATTTCTGCTCCTTTCCATAAGGACGTGCCAACGGTTGAGTACAACGTAAAAATTAATCCTCGAATGTCGTTCGGTTCGGGCCATCACGAGACCACTTCGCAAATGATACGTGAGATTCTCAACAATCCTATGGAGGGGCGCACCGTACTCGATATGGGATGCGGTACGAGCTTGCTCGCCATCTTGGCAAGTATGCGCGGTGCGACAACCCTTACAGCTATCGACAACGATGAGTGGTGCGTGCTCAACTCAAAGGAGAATTTCGAACTCAACCACATTTCAAATATTAACGTGTTTCTGGGCGATGCTTCTCTTCTGCCACAAGTAGGCCCCTTTGATGTAATTTTGGCCAACATTCATCTGAATATCATTTTGGCCGATATGGAGAAGTACGTTTCTCGTCTGAATGTTGGCGGTCTGCTCTTTGTGAGTGGTTTCTATTATGACGATCTTCCCCGCATAAAGGCTGAGGCCGAACGCTTAGGACTGATCTTCGATCATGCAGGACAACAGCGCAATTGGTGTTGTGCTGCTTTCCGAAAACCGTAATAAAAACTAAAAGCCAGTGCTATTCTTTGCACTGGCTTTTAGTTTTTTTCTTTTCTTACCTCTTTTTATTCAGCACTAAATGCAGCTGATGTGTTCACACCTCAAAGTTGCCGATGCGTTTACATGACGTGCCAAATGGGCAGAGCAGGGTAGGGCGCGCTAACACTGATGAGCTTATGATTCACAGGGTGTTCGAACTCAATGTGTGCTGCGTGCAGACAAATTGAGCCGTCGGGATTAGAGCGCGGTGCTCCATATTTGAGATCGCCTTTGATGGGGCAACCGATAGCTGCCAGTTGGCAGCGAATCTGATGGTGGCGCCCCGTGTGGAGATTCACTTCCACGAGCGTATAACGCTCGCTTTGTCCAATCACCTTATAGTCCAGCACTGCGCGTTTGCTCCCAGCCACTTCCTTCTCATGGGCGTAAGCTTTGTTCTGCTTTTCGTTGCGCGTAAGGTAGTGCACGAGTTCTGCTTCGGGCAGTTTGGGGCAGTTGCCCACTATGGCATGATATGTCTTTTTGACTTCACTCTTTCGAAACATATCGTTGAGGCGTGTCAGAGCCTTACTTGTGCGGGCAAACACACAAATACCGCTCACGGGGCGGTCCAAACGGTGAGGAATACCCAAGAATACCGCGCCGGGTTTGGCATATTTCTCTTTGATATAAGCTTTAACCTCATCGCAGAGGGTGCGGTCGCCCGTTTTGTCGCCCTGCACAATTTCGCCCGCAGCTTTGTTGACTATGATGATATGGTTGTCCTCGTAAAGTATATTCATGCTTTCAGAAACTAAAAAGACGAATCCTTCGGGGATTTTTAAGCATCTCCGCTGGATTCGTCTTATCCTATTGGTGTGAAATTACATATTCATGCCGCCATCGACCTGAATAACCTGGCCGCTGACATAGCTTGACATTTCGCTTGCCAAGAATGTTGCCACATTGGCAATATCTTCGGTCTGACCGCCGCGGCGAAGTGGAATTTTGGTCATCCAATCCTTGCGAACATCATCAGGAAGAGCTGCTGTCATAGCTGTTTCAATGAAGCCTGGCGCAATAGCGTTGGCGCGGATGCCCTTAGGACCGTACTCTTGGCCGATAGATTTTGCCAAAGCAATAAGGCCTGCCTTGGAAGCTGCATAGTTAGCCTGACCTGCATTACCATGAACGCCCACTACAGAAGCCATATTGATGATTGAGCCCTGACGCTGACGCAGCATGATGGGCACAACAGCGTGGCAGAAGTTGAAAGCACTCTTTAGGTTTACTGCCAATACAGCGTCCCATTGAGCTTCTGTCATGCGGATGAGCAAACCGTCCTTGGTGATACCTGCATTGTTCACCAGCACGTCAATGCTGCCGAAATCTGCCTTAACAGTTTCCACTACGGTCTGGGTTTCTTCAAAATTGGCCGCGTTGCTAGCGTAAGCCTTACACTTCACGCCCTTAGCTTCCACCTCGCGGATGGTTTCTTCAGCGTCTTCGTTGATAACGAGGTCTGTGAATGCGATGTTTGCTCCTTCTGCAGCGAAGCGCAGAGCAATGGCTTTGCCAATACCGCGGGCTGCACCCGTGACTAAGGCTGTCTTACCAGTTAAAAGTCCCATAATTTTTATTTATGTTTTAGTTGTAAATACTTTCTTATTTAGTTTCATCAGCACAATATCCCAGTGCGCCGCGGATAACGCGCATCACCATCGGAATGGATTCTTCTTCCGTAAGTCCATGTCCGAGGCGGTCGTAGATATAGGGTACTTCGAGACCTTTCATCACATAGTGGATGATATCGGTCATAAGGCCGATGTTGTCGATGTTAAACTTATGGCGTTCTACGCCTTCTCTCAGCACGCGACTGATAATGTCCTGTTCTTCTCGGTCGAAGGCTTTGCGCACTTGCTCCACTTTCCATATATTTCGGAAGAACTCCGCGCGCAGATTGCCGTTGCGAGCCACCGTTTCCTTTATCACTTGCAAGTGTGTGTAGATGAGCGTCAATACTTTCTCCTCTGGCTCTATGTCCATTGCAGCCACTTTGTCCATTTTCTCAGACAAGCGTTCCAATTCGTTCTCAATGACGGCATAGTAGATTTCTTCCTTGTTGCGGAAGTATGTGTACAATGTTCGTCGTCCACGTTGCGAAGCTTGAGCAATATCGTTCATAGTGGTTGCTTCAAGGCCTTTACGAGCAAATAGTTCTCGAGCAACTTCTAAAAGAGTCTGGCGCGTTTTGGCTATCGACATATTGATTTTTGTTTAACACACTTTGTTTTCTATGTGCAAAGGATATGCAAAAGTACGGGATTATGCCGAATGAACCAAACAAACTGCACAGAAATTGAAAGAATGTGCCGAGCTTTTCTCTCTTCTCTTAGCTTCTTCACCATGTGCAATGTGTGGAACTTCATCTCAGTTTTGTTTGTCAGTAGCCGTAAGCAATCCTTCTCTTTTCCGGAGCTGGTAACGAGTCTATGAGGATAAAAGTGCTGTCTTCTTACATTCCTGTTTACCGCCTTCTTTTTTGACAATAGGTATTTTCGTTCTGGAGTTAAATGTCCCTAAAAAGTTAATATCTTTCTTTTGCACATTCATATTTGGACGTATTCTTTTGGCTGTTTTTCTTATTTTTTTTCTGAAAAAGAAGGAAAAGCTCTGATTTCTCTTCTTTTTCGTCTTCAACGTGTGTCGCTAAGAAGAAAATTTCCTTATTCTGTTTAGAAATACAATAAGGCTACCCGTCGGCATCCTTATTGTGTCAGCTGACTTCCTTATAGCATTTGTTACTAACCTTATTGGACTGATCGAACAAGCAGAACAGGTTTGTGAATCACTTTACTGAAATGGAGAATTCAAACCATTCTCAGCTCTCTAAAATAAGAATTCGCTTTACAATCTTAGCTTTTTCTGGGTGAGCAGAAAGCTTTATCCCAATCTTTTCTTGTGTATTGTTTTCCAACCTAGAGTTTTCCATAAAAAATACTGACTTTTCCCTCATGCAATGGGAAAAGTCAGTAGGATATGTTTGATGTAAGGATTATTAGTTGCCTATGTTGAACTGCTTGCCTTTGGCACCATCTTCAAAGCCTTTTTGATAGCCTTCGCCATAGCCGCGCACATAGGCGGCCTTGTCCTTCGGTTTGGTAAAGGCGTTTGAGGTATCGTAGCTGGCGCGGGGATGCTGCGTGGCTCCATCGTCCATGCCTGCCAAATAGCCGTCTTCGCTGCCTGCTTCGTAGGCTCCACGCGTGTCGTGCGTGATGCTGTCGGAGAGCGCAACATTCACGGTGTCGCGCAGAATGGGCAAATAGGTTGCATCGATAGTGGTGTCGGGACGGGCAACGGGCATACGTTCTTTCACTGCTACTGTGTCCTCAGGGTGTAGTTGAGTATAGACAGGTGAGCGGCGATCGCTGGCGCGCTTCAACAGGAAGATGCTGACCACCGTTAGTAGGCATGCACCTACAATCACTCCTGTCCAGATATGTGAGGGATGTTCTTTTTTAGCCATAGTTCGTGTGTATCTATTGTTCCGTAACGTTTTATCTCATTCTTACTTTGTCCCTCGCGTCGATACGCAGGAAGATGAATAGAAGTAGTGTGAACCCCCAAAGACTTGAACCACCATAGGAGAAGAAAGGTAGGGGGATGCCTATGACTGGTGTGAGTCCCATCACCATACCCACGTTGATAAACACATGGAAGAGGAGAATGGAAAGGACGCAGTAGCCATAAACTCTTCCCGCGACGGTGGTCTGTCGCTCGGAGAGATAAATCAGTCGGAGTATCAAGAGCAGGAAGAGAAGCAATACGCCCGCACTGCCGAGAAAACCTTGCTCTTCGCCCACGGTACAGAAAATGAAGTCGGTGTCTTGTTCTGGCACGTATTTCAGCTTTGTTTGTGTACCGTTCATGAAGCCTTTGCCTTCAAGTCCGCCCGAGCCAATTGCAATCTTACTTTGGTTGACATTATAACCAGCTCCGTGTGGATCGTCCTCCGTACCTAACAATACCTTGATACGGGTTTGCTGATGCGGTTCAAGCACATCGTTGAGTGCAAAGTTGGCCGAATAGAGGAAGGCAGTACTTCCTAAAGCGAAGATAGCAATGAGAGAGTAGGATCTAATTCGTTCGCCTAAGCCTTGCCAAATGAGATAACCAGCCATGGCTATGATACCAACGATTTGCACCCACGCCACGTCGAACGGCTTGATGAAGGCTGAAACGAGATAGGCGATGAGTTGTATTAGCAAACCTATGGAGAGAAACCAGAACCAACTGTTGTTGCGCTTCAGGTAGATGGCGCACATCCCCACGACGTTGAGCCAAATGATGATAAGCACGGCGAACTGCCCAATTGTGGTCAGCGTACCTGGCATAATATCTGCTTCGTAGCGGATGCCTACAACAAAATAAGAAACGGCTGCTACTGCCGTAAACAATATAGAGCCAGGCATTCCTTCACGATAGAACATGAGGAAGAATGCCAGATAAACAAGGGCGGAACCCGTCTCTTTTTGCAACACAATAAGCACCATAGGGAGCAGAACAAGACCGGCGGCCTTGAAGAAGTTACGCATATTCGAGAGGTTGAAACCATACTGTCCAATAACTTTAGCCACCGCTAAAGCCGTGGCGCACTTGGCAAATTCTGCAGGTTGCAAACTGACGGGGCCGAGGGAGATCCACGATTTAGACCCTTTGATGTCGTGCGCTATAAAGGGAGTGACAAGCAGCAGAAGCATCATGCAGATGTATAGAAAAGGAGCGAGCGTATCGAAGTATTTGTCGTCGACCATCAGGAGGAAACCTCCCAAGCCGATGGAGCATCCTATCCACGCTAATTGCTTACCGCTTCGCGTGCCCCACGAAAAGAAATCTGTGTCGCCTAAGTTGTGGCTCGCACCACAAATGGAGAGCCAACCAGCAATTAGTAGCAACAGGAAAATAAGAATAACGACCCAATCGGCGCGTGCTGCCGGATTGCCGTATTTTCTACCGTTCAAAGTCTCCATACTTGATGTGCCGATTTTGCATTACCGCGGCCTTTCGCATAGATGCGGGAGAGAGTTGGCCACGAAGATATTGTTCGATGATAAGTGCCCCGATGGGAACACCATAAACGTTGCCGAAACCGCCATTCTCTACATAGACGGAGACAGCTATTTTAGGGTTATTCATAGGAGCAAAGCCCATGAAAACACTGTGGTCGTGTCCGCGGTTCTGCGCCGTACCCGTTTTGCCACAAACCTCGAACCAAGGGAGATTTGCAGAACGACATGTACCGTCAATAACGGCCTTGCGCATTCCGGCTACTGCATAGTCGTACCAGCGGCGGTTGATGCCGGTGTAATGCTTGCGAGTGTAGAGTGTGTCCAATTGGCCCCCTTGTACAGAACGCACAACGTGGGGCGTGTAGAAGAAACCGCGGTTGGCAACCTGTGCGGCTAAATTGGCTATTTGCAGAGGTGTCGCTGTGACCTCACCCTGGCCGATTGAAATAGAGATAACTGTCAGTCCGTTCCACGAGCCTTTGTATGCCTTATCGTAATATTGTGCGTTGGGTATCATGCCGCGCTTTTCGCCTGGGAGGTCGATGCCTAACTTATAACCAAAGCCCATTTTCACAAGGTGATTCTTCCACACAGTCATGGCGTTCTGCACTGAACCGTACTTGCGCTTGTTGGAGAGTAGGCGAAAGAGATTCCAGCAAAAGTAGCTATTGCAGCTAGTACCGATGGCGGGTACTAGATTGATGGGGCTGGCGTGTCCGTGGCATCCAACGTGAAGTCCCTTATAGCTGAAGCCGTGGTGGCAGGGGAAACTGATTTGCGGATCAATGCTACCTTCTTGCAAACCTAAGAGCGCTTGTGATATCTTAAAGGTGGACCCTGGCGGATATGTACCCATGATAGCGCGGTTGAGTAATGGTTTGCGCGGATTCTTCGAAAGCGCCTCGTGTGCCTTAGAGCGGTCGCGTCCCACCATAATACCGGGATCATAACTGGGGGAGGAAGCCATGCACAGAATCTGTCCTGTTGATGGCTCTATGGCTACAATTGCTCCGATTTTCCCTTGTAGCAATCGTTCCGCCAATTCTTGTGTTTTGAGATCAACTCCTAGTGTTATGTTTTGCCCAGGCACTGGCAGCTTGTCGTATGCCCCGTTCATATAATGCCCTTTCGTTCGTCCGTGAACGTCGCGGAGCATGATGCGCAAGCCTTTTTCTCCGCGGAGCACCTTTTCGTAGGAACGTTCCACTCCGAGCTTTCCAATGTAGTCTCCGGGCTGGTAATAGCTATCACTATCAATGTTGGTCTGATTCACCTCGCCCACGTCACCAAGTATGTGTGCGCCAACCGCCGCAGCATAGTGGCGGATAGATCTCTTCTCAATGGAGAATCCTTTGAAGCGGAAAAGCTTTTCTTGGAATAGGGAGTATTCTTCGGGAGGTATTTGCGTCATGAAAACCTGCGGCGTGTATCGACTGTAGCCTGGGTTCTTCCGCGGATCTTTTATCTCTTCGCAACGCTGTATGTAGTACTCTTTAGTGATGCCAATAGTTTTGCAAAAGTCTAGAGTATCTATGCCCTGCTGCTCATTCATGGTAACCATGATGTTGTAGGAGGGCTCGTTGTAGACCATAAGTTGGCCATTGCGGTCGAATATGAGACCGCGCGAGGGATAGATGATATCCTTCCGGAAAGCATTGGAGTCGGCGTTTTTCTTATAGTCGTCGCTCAACAATTGCAAGGTGAAAAGGCGTATGAGGTAGATAAGGATGATGCCAATAGCTACACCGCCAATCACAAACTTTCTGTTGCTGAAATTGTAGGCTTCCAATGGTGTCTTATATTATTGTATGTGTTCATTAGGGCTTTTTTCTTATCAGCTCCAAGGCGATGCAGAACAGCGTAGTCAGTACTGTTGAGCCGGCGATATTGATAAGCAGAAAAGTCCAGTTGAAGAAACTGAATGATTCGATAGAGAAGAAGATGAGGCACTGTAGGAAAACGGCAGTCAGAAGGTAGCGGACGAAGGGCCAGCGCTCCATAGTTCTCATTGAAGGTAAGATGTTGTCATCTTTGTCCCGATCTCTCGGTCCGAAAAGGTTGAAAAGTAGCGGTGTGATAAGGCCGATGGCCGTCATAGTGGCTGCGGCCATGCCTGGTGTATTTCCAAAAATGTCTATCAGTACTCCCAACAGGAATCCGAGTAGGATGTAGAGCCACCGCGGGGTATTGCTGGGCAGGATGAGAAGGAAATACACATAGGGCATTGGTGTGGCGTAGCCCATGATATGGATATGGTTGAATACGAGCACTTGTAGCAGCAAGAGCAATAAGAACCAACCTATGCGGGATAATATTGTCTGAAACACGGATAAAGAAGCATTTAGCAGTTTGTAGAACAATTTTTCTGCAGGAGGGAGCTATCGTTCGTTATAGCCCGCGCATCTGAGAGCCAAAGAAGCACATTTTTAGCAATGTTTATTGTATCGTTTCCAAGCCATTGAGAGCGTCGTGAGCATCTTGTTCAGCTGCGTGGGCTTTTAGGGTGTCTATCTCGGCTTGATAAGGAGTCATGACTACACATACGTTGCGCAAGGTGGCAAAGTCTGTGCCCAGCGTGATATCTAAACGATAGCTCTGACCATCTGGTGAATTTCCAACGCTATTCACGCGACCGATGAAAATTCCAGGCGGGAAGACTGCGCTATAACCACTGGTTTCAACAATAGCTCCTTTCTTTATTTTAGCGTAGCGAGGAATATCGTTGACGTAAGCATGGAGCAATTTTTCGCCGCTCCATTGTAAGTAACCAAAATAGCCCAGACCGCGAACGCGACAACTGATGCTTGACTTGTGATTAGTAACAGGTATGACAAGCGAATAATGAGGACCAGTGAGATAAACGATGCCGACAACGCCACCTCCTCCTACAACGCCCATTTCTGGGCGAACGCCATCACTACTTCCTTTGTCGATGACGATATAATTATTGGCCTTCTTTGTGGAATTGGACACAACGATAGCGTCCAATAGCTTATAGTTTGCCAGCGTCTGACGTACATTTAGCTCTGTGGGCGTTGGCTGATGGGAGAGTTCTCCCAATCGAGCTCTCAGATAAGCATTTTCTTGAGTCAGCAAGGTGTTTTGGTGAGTCAAACGGCCATTTACATCTCCCAAATTGAGATAGGTCATAACTTCATAATATAAATTATTAACCGTTGCTGCTGTGTGATTGGCTGCTGTATACCAAACGCTGCCTTGATAGCTGTTGAACCGGAACAGGAGTATGAAACTCACTGCTTCCAGTAGGAAAAACAGGAAGAAGAAGTTGTATTTGCGAAGGAAGTCAAGAAAGGTCTTCAATGGATCAATCCTATTTTATGATTCAAACTAAGTTGGGGAGGACAATTCTTATGTTCTCCGTCGGAAAAAGGGACAGACTTCTAATAAATAACAATGAACAATTGCACGACACGACAATTGCTCATTGTTATTTATGGAGATGTCTGTGCGCATTAACGCATCAAGAACGTGTAATCATCAACATGTTGTAGGGCAATAGCTGTGCCTTTTGCAACACAAAGGAGAGGATCGTCAGCAACATGGAATGGGATGTTAATTTTCTCCGTCAGTCGCTTGTCAAGTCCGCGAAGCAACGCACCGCCACCTGTCAACCAGATACCGTTCTTAACGATATCGGCGTACAATTCTGGTGGAGTGTTCTCCAAAGCGTTGATAACGGCCTGTTCGATACGTGCGATGCTCTTTTCGAGGCAGTGAGCAATCTCTTGATAGCACACAGGAACCTCCATT
>ERZ773066.1032-NODE-1032-length-14648-cov-12.390050_pt1 | contig 14648 bp, 19 predicted proteins | sample MGYA00580573_ERZ773066 | MGnify/ENA primary metagenome ERZ773066 (study PRJEB29015, sample SAMEA2738128) | human oral metagenome | biome: human oral; feature: human-associated habitat; material: saliva | place: China | collected 2203 ... | reverse complement strand
TTGTTCGGTAAAGAAGCGGCTCATGCCATGTTGAAACATGCCGAAGAAATTAAGGAGAAAGGCGCGGAATTTTGTGATTGCCCGGGGTGTATTGCTTGTAAAGATATTATCGATCATTTGGATGAAATCTAATTTGCTGAATAAAAGCGGCTCCAAAAGGAGAGGCTTCATAGGGATGCAATCCTTCTAAAAATATGCGACGTAGTTTGTTACGACTGCGTCGCTATTTTTGTGCTTTCGGAAAGGTAAACTCGCCGATGCAATTCCATAAAATTGTGACCTCTTGTACCTTTTTGCCATTCACTCGTTTCTTTTCATGGATATAAATCTTATCCACAAATTCCCGGACCATTTCTGCGTCTAACGTCTTTATATCTGTGTATTCCTTGACCAACTCCATAAATTGATTAGCTCCATTCGTAGTGTCCTGTACGTGGGAGATATCCTTTTCCAGTTCCGTAATCCTTGCAGTTAAATTCTTTTGCTCTGCTTCGTAGTTCTGATTGAGCTTACTGAATCGATCCTCGGATATTTTGCCATCAACCATATCTTCATAAAGGTGCTGAATAATGGTGTCCAGCTTTTGGTTACGATTCTGTGTCTGCTCCAGCTCCTTACGTTTATTTCTAAGATGAAGCTCACTTTGCTTTTGGGATTTCTTCATTACCAATTGAAGGAATTCTTCCTCGTGCTCTTTGGCACAAGCTGTTATATCCTGAATTGCATGAAGCACGATTTTTTCTATCACTATATTCCTATAGAGTGGGCCGAGCAGCCACCTTTTACCTTTCGGTAAGTGGAACACACATAGGAATCTTTATCGCGACTTTGGCTGCGTATGCGTACCTGGTATAATTTTTTACCACAATCTGCACAATAGAGTAGTCCGGATAACATATTCGGTTTTCCCATAGGTGTCAGTCTCCGCCATCCCTGACGAATTCTCTGGACAATATCGAATGTTTCCTGGTCAATAATTGCCGTATGAGTATTTTTAAATACTTCATATTCATCAGGAGTATGATGTAATACTTTTTTATTTTTATAAAATTTGCGATATGTCTTGAAGTTTACCGTATGCCCTAAGTATTCCTACCGGGCAAGTATATGTGCTATTGTGGAAGATCGCCAATAATAATCATCTGCTACGGTTCGAGTATCAAGACTATTTATTCCCAGCGATTTTACATGAGCAGTAGGATTCATGATATGACGTTCGCTAAGGATATGGGCAATTTGAGATGCTCCGTACCCTTGTTTGCAGAGATGAAACATTTCGCGAATGACATCGGTAGCCTCCTCGTCGATAATCCACTGAAATTTATCTTTCTTGGATTTCAGATATCCGTAAGGTGGATTCGTCGTGAGGGGCTTTCCGCGCATACCTTTTAACTTAAACACAGCGCTAATTTTACGACTGGTGTCTTTGGCATAGAACTCGTTAAAGATGTTAATGAACGGCGTCATATCGTTTTCCATCTGGTTATTGCTGTCTACGCCATTATTATGACAATAAGGCGGACATCGGCATTGGGGAACACCATCTCTGTGTACATACCCACTTTCAGATAATCTCTGCCTAACCGGCTCATATCTTTTACAATGAGTGTCCCTACCTTGCCGCTGTCTATTAATGAAATCAGCCGCTGCCAGTCCGGCCGGTTAAAATTGGTCCCGGAATAACCATCATCAACGAAGAACTCTGTATGGATAAATCCATTATCTTTGGCATATTTCTGCAGTATCGCTTTCTGGTTCCGGATACTATTGGAGTCACCCTGCATCTCATCGTCTCGTGAGAGGCGGCAGGCAATACAGTGCCGTTATTTTATTTTCTGCAGTCGCAGAAGACTGCCCTGTTGTGCTATTCATCTATGATTCCTCCTTTTTGATAGTCCTTAAGCGGTACTGTATCTATGCTTCAAAGTGTCGAAATAGTCAAGTTGTCAGGAAGCCAGCTTTCGATGATCCAGCTCGTCTAAAATCAGACGCTTTACTTAGCAACAGGTGTTTCTTTTGCAGTATCACTATGAGCGTAGTGAATAACATAGGTTGTATCATTCTGCTGTAATTGTTTATCTTCCACTTCCTGTTTTCTCCTTTGGAAAAATATAGTGCTGTGCTGTCACTAGTAATAGGACAATACCGTGATTTTTAAGGACCATTATTCTGCAATAACTAGTGCCTTGGCTGCCTTACGCCGGACCAGTCGTCCGTCTAAAAATTCCGAACCCAGATATCCGGTCTGGTCTACTGCAGCAAATTTCTCTGTAAGAACCTGAATTTGAAGCGGAGTACGATACACCAGCAAGTAATAGCTGAAATCCCCGAAGACAATCGGCTTATTACCAGAAATGGTATCCGGCTTAAAATTAGAAATAAGAACTTCTTTTCCAAGAAGCGTATTGTCCTGCCATACATACTGACCATTGCTATCTTTAAGAAGACGGAGTGTCATGGCCATTTTATCGTTCATAATCCACACAGCGTGATTCCGGTATTTTGATTCTAACGAGAAGTAGAGATGAATGATATCATCTGCGGTAATTGTAGTAGTTTCAAAACCTACTTCCGCACCCTGCTCAGCGTGAAGGATTCCGTATGGCATATTACTGCCGGTGCCTGTAATAAATCCTGTTCTTCGCCTTTGCCAATAACCCGGGCAAACCGCTGCATCAGGTAGTTTGAAAAGAAGAACGCATTATCCTGTACGAAGCTGTTATCGAACTTTACGAAACTGGCCAGCTTATGGCTGTCTAAGGCACTTTCTTTAAAGTCGAGAATTCCTTCGTAAATGGGAATGGAACCCAATTCGGGTACCCATTTTGCCATATCGGCGGTATCTTTCGCAAAGATACCGCGCCCCTTGTCATACACATTTAAGATGGAACCAATGCGCCGAGGCAGACTCTCTTCTTTGAACTTATCGGCAAATGCTTTTCTGTCACTGGTCGGTAGAAAATAAGCGTCAGTGTTGGAGTTTATATCACCCGTTAAATGAGAGGGAGTGTAGTTCTTTATACGCATGGCATTCCAGAAGGCTTTATCGTATTCCGGAGTACGGCTGATTTCCAGCTGGTTAGTTATTGAGGTATTCATGAGTTTCCTCCCTAGTCTTTGTCACAACTCATACATTCATAAAGTCCCAGTGTATGGAAATCCTGACAGTGACCAATCTGGCGCATCGGTTTTCCATATTTGGGGCAGAGTATATTATAGGGCAGAGCCATTTCTACTGTATGGGGAACACAGGCGTGTAGCCGATAAACGGACCGAAAATTTCCATAAGTCTTTTGTTTCCCAAGCTCTTTGGTTAGATATAACTCATAGGAGTGTTTTAATCCTTCTTCCGCAATGGTGTAGCTGGTGGGGCGTAATATTTTCTTATTCAATCCCTACGCATGTAAAATAAAGTTTTCCATCGTGTTATTCCTCCTGTTTGCAATGCCGGCAGATATACATGTCGGTTGGTTTATGTGTTTTTTTATCGATCAGGCTTTTCAGTGGATTTCCACATTGCGGACAATGAATGGAAAACCCTTCTTCCATTACATGAGTTCCGTGGTACAGGTATAACTGGTTTGCCAGTTTCTCTAAATCACTGGTATGTGACCTGGAACCTAGTCTTTCATCAGGACGTCCAAATAACGGAACCTTTTCTTTTGCATTTTCTGGTTTACTCACCAGTGGGTAATACGTAGTTTCTATCATTTCGTTAGGTCTTCTGTTTTATTAGATTAATACAGATTGGGTGTAAGCCGCCTGTGCTTCCTCGGTAAGAGCAAGAAAGCGATAACAGGTCCCTTTATCCGTATGCACGGTTAGCTCTTTATAGGATTTTCCCAGATGAGCGGCAAGAGCAGTGCGGAATTCCCGGGCGGTCTTGGCGTAGCCACTGTTGTTATCACGACACTATTGCCGGTATGCTTCATAGATGATGCTGTCCGTGCAGGAGCCACTGGCTATGGCAGATTCTTTGTGGCAGATACATTCTTCGCAAAATCCGATGACGGTGTTATTTTCCGTCCTGTATTGTTTCCGTTCTCTTATGACACTCTCTGGTTCATCGAATCGGTAGACATTACGGATGACTTGTTGCAAAGCACGGACTGCACGATAGACAATCCAATTTCGCTCTGCATACATTATGTCGAGAAGGTGTGAATCCTGCTTTTCTCTTGGAATAACGTTCGTACAGCGGGCAATCATAATCCGGTCGTAGACCCCCGTCATCTCCGCTGAAACGAGGCAAACGATTCATGCAGAACCACAGCATTATAGGTGTACGCAAAGCCTGGCTGGCCTTTAAACTCGGCAAAGATGCTGTCACCACCGGTCATGCTTTTAAAGGTACGCAGCTCATTGCTGGAGAGAAAGCTTATATCCGAACTTCCGGCAAGCCTGGTACCATAGACGGCTCCGGTGCCAAACCGGGCCTCTATTTCGCCAATATCAATGCCGATATAGTTCCCCTTACCTAAAAGATGCTCCGTGAGTACTTTAAGCTGTGATTTTCCTGTGTTACCGTCACCGATAAGAAATAATGCCTTTTTCATCCGGTAGCCTTTGATATTGGAATGGCAGACACCCATAAATTTCAGTAGTGCTGCTGAATATCGGTATCACCATCTGTGAGTGTATCCAGATAGGCATCAAACGCGGGTGTGGGTTCTTCTTTCCCCACCCAATTGCAGGGAATCTGTACGGTAGAATACATATCCGGGGAATGAGGCTGTAATAACATTCCATCTTCCGTGATACGAAGCAGCCCGCTCTGGAAGTTAATGATCCCTTCATCTGCATCCAGCTCGTCTTGCCGGATATAGTTTAAATCGGTCAGTATGTGTTGCAAGGCTTCATTGACCGTGCTCATTCGTACCAGCTCTTTATCATAATCGGTAATGTGTCTTTTAACGAGACCCAGCATCATATCCTGTGAGAAGAGATGGTAACAGTCATTTTCATAGACATACTTCAAGAGCCCCTGCTTGCCACTGTCACGGACAAGGAGATACTTTTCCGTGTCCCGTATGTGTTGTGCCAGTAGCGGGATAACTATATAGGGCTCACCCGTCTTTTCTTTGAAACGGATAAAGCTGGGGTGGTCCATAACCGATTGGTGAAATATACCATGACAGGATTCAATGCCGGCTGTGATCGTTACTTCTCGGTAATCTCCCCCGTTTCCACTTTTCGCAATACAGGGCAGATTGACGGAAGACAGCATCAATCTGTTTAGGAGCATTTCCCGTACGGAAGGCAATTATGGCACAAAGCGCGCAGTCCGCTTCTGAATGTGAGTTGTAACCGGAAATATCTCCTTTATCAAAAAGGAGCACAAACTTCTTTCCGTTCTTTTGCTTGCGCTGATTTGCAATAATATCAAATAATTGGCTGTCATCACCATCCTGTTTGGGGCTGTACCGTTTTCCGGACTTCCTGCGCATATCCTTATCCAAAGTAAGAAGCAGTGCATCCGTACAATCCTGTAAAGGCTTCTGTACAAGATAGTTCCCTGTAAAAGCTGCAAAGCGTCCGGTCAGTCCGCCAATATATAACTCGATCTTTGTTTTAGGGTGCTTGATATAAAAGGCTTTATCTAACCTCAGTTGCCTTGTTTTATCTGTATAAGTAGGAATTCGGGACAAGTCACACTTTCCATAGATATGCAGCCCGGTACCACTGACCGACTGCTCAGCGTAGGTATCAAAACGTTCCAGCAACATAGCTGCATAGGGATCTTCTTTGGTCCGGGCATCGATATCCAGAAAGAAATATTCTTTGGGAATGATAAAACCGATACCACTGTAGTTCAGGCTCTTTTTTGCGGATAGGGCTTCTTTGTAGGTTATCCAGGTATCTTGATGGGATTCATCGGCCTCAGCGGGGCGACCATCTGCGGCAAAGGGTTTCTTTCTCAGTTGTCCGTTGATTTTGCGGTAATTCCAGCATACCCATATTGGCAGCTCCATCAGTTCCTTCATTACATCGTTCACCTCCTTTATTAGTAACAGGACTAAAAGTGTTTATACCAGTACCTGGGAAACAAAAAAACGACAATCCTTCTTTTCCCTAGGATTGTCGTTTATACGTAGATTTTCTTTGATTCTCTCAGATTTTCATAGATTGGAAAGGCGCGGCTCTTTTGCCTAAATGTAATACATTCTGTGTATAGCAAAATGCGTTCTCATATTTAGTTTGACTTTCCAACTATATAACATCACATTACGTTACTAAATACAATATATAATCCCACATAATATGGTAATATTTAAGAGAATGCTATAAAATTTCATTGAATCATCTAACGATAAGTGGTAGGCTTAAACTATCTATAAGGAGGCGCTACCATGTTTGCAGACAGATTACGGCAGCAACGAAAAGAACACGGTTACACACAGGTTAGCCTTGCTAAAACGATGGGTGTATCGAAAGGAACCGTAGCTATGTGGGAAACGGGAAAACGTACACCGGATTTTTCTATGCTGATTAAAATTGCGGACTTATTTGACAAGCGATTAGACTATATGCTGGGGCGTACAGATGATAATTCCTCTCCTAAGCCATCAGAAAAAGAAAACGAGCAGTTAGGAAAATGGGAGCTGGAAAGTCAGTTTACGGATATTATTAAAATGTATCTATCTCTGGATGAATATGGCCGGGCAGCAGTAGAGAATTTAATTCGTTCAGAATGCCTGCGTTGTCATGACCAGAAAACGATTAATGCTACGTCGGAGATAAGGGTGAACTTACAGATTCGTTGAAATATATTGGAGGTATCGGAATGGCAAACCTATCCCAAAAGAGACGGCTGCGTATGCTGTCATTCTTAAATGATCTCAAGGAAAAGAATAAAGACGATGATAAAACCCTTATGGCCATCAATGAAATAGAAAATGCCTTGAATGAGAAAAAATATGGTCTCGTTTGGGAACAGCATGAAGAGGCCGTGGATGTGAAGATGCGGACGCATATTCCTGTATTTACGGAAGATGCAAGCAAAAAAATCACCTGCGATACAGGCGGCGTCTATAATTTTCTGCTTGAAGGCGATAATTTGCATAGTCTTCGGCTGTTGGAAAAGACGCACAAGAGCAGGATTGACGTGATATACATTGATCCGCCGTACAACACAAAAAATAAGGATTTTATCTACAATGACTGCAAAATAGGTGATGACGATGGATTTCGCCACAGCAAATGGATATCCTTCATGGCTGAGAGACTTAGAATAGCGCAGAAACTCCTGTCGGATTCTGGTGTGATTTTTATTTCTATTGATGACAATGAACAGGCGGCTCTGAAACTTTTGTGTGATGAGGTTTTCGGAGAAGAAGCCTTTGTCGCTCATATACCATGGAGAAAGCGGACAGCAAAATCGGATGTACCATTTGGTATATCCCAAGACTGTGAAAGTATACTCTGCTATGCAAATCCAGACTTTAAGGCAGCGGTAAAAGGCAAAGAGCGGAAATATTATGAAACGCCTGATTTCCCAGGAAAACCGTGGCGTTTCCACGATTTGACAAAACAAACTACGGTAGAAGAAAGGCCAAATTCAAACTTCACAATTATCAACCCTAAAAATGGAGATGAATATCCTGTGAATCCTCTTCGTAGCTGGGCCATTACAAAAGAAACTTTCGATTATTACTATTCTATAGATAGAATCATCTTTCCCGGTGACTATGATTTTCTGAAAATCTCTAAACCAGTTTTACGGTATTGGAAAGAGGATGATGTAAAAAAAGCAGGTGCAAATTTTGGATTGGTAGCGGTCAGTACATATTTGCCTTCTGAAACAGTCGGCATGACACAAGATGGCACGAAAGAAATAACCAATTTGTTTGGCACTAAAAAATTCAATTTTCCTAAACCTACAGGTCTTATTAAATATCTTGTTGAAATTGCAACAGTTCGCAATACCTCGGCAACCATCTTAGATTTCTTTGCAGGCTCTGGCACAACAGCACAGGCCATCTTGGAATTAAACAAAGAAGATGGCGGGCATCGAAAATTTATTCTTTGTACAAATGATGAAAATAACATATGTTCAGATGTAACATATCCCCGAGTAAATACAGTTATTACTGGAATTCGCCAAGATGGAAGTCTATACGCAAATGGCATTCCGGCCAATCTAAAATATTATCGGACCGATTTTGTCTCCAAAGATGAAGAATTCCTTTCCGATGCCCTACTCGAACATATTGCTGAGATGATTCAGCTGGAGCATGGAGTCAAACTGGATGGCAAGCAGTATATCATGGTATTAAGTGATGAGGAAGCGGATCACTTGGCTAAGCACTGGCAGGATTACCCGGACGTCAAAGCACTTTATATTTCCAAAGATGTGCTGCTGACAACTGAGCAGAACACGTTGTTTCAAAATGCGGATATTCATATTATTCCAGATTACTATTTTGATTTTGAACTTCGGGAGGTGGGAGAATCATGGTAAGCGGGATTGCACTCAATCTGTTTCAATTTCAGGAAAAAGCTGTGTTGAAGCTCATTGATATGACCACCGATAGCAATGAAAAGCAGACCATCGTTATGAAAGCCCCCACCGGCTCGGGAAAGACGATTATTCTGATCGATTTTGTGGATGAGTATCTGAGTAAAGTAAATAGTAATACGGCTTTTATTTGGTTATGCCCCGGTAAAGGTGACTTGGAGGAGCAGAGTCAGAAAAAGATGCAGTGGGTAGCTCCAAATCGGAGCACACAAAATTTATTTGATGCTTTGCAAAATGGCTTTGATCCCGAAAGTACCACTTTTATCAATTGGGAACTCGTTACCAAAAAAGGCAACACGGCGGTTCGGGACGGTGAACGTAAAAATCTGTTTGATCGTATTGCAGAAGCCCATCGGAGTGGGCTTGAGTTCATCATTATCATTGATGAAGAGCACAGTAATAATACAGCGAAAGCGAGAGACATCATTAATGCTTTTTCCGCTAAACATATTATTCGTGTCAGTGCTACGGCCATACAAAATAAGCGTTATGCCTTTTATGAAATTGATGAAATGGACGTTATCGATGAAGGTTTGATTACGAAAGCGCTTTATGTGAATGAAGGCGTAGAAAATAATGTTGAAATTGAAGATGACTATGATTACCTGCTTACTTTAACAGATAAAAAGCGTAAAACTATCGCGGAACGATATCATTCCATCGGTAAAAATATCCGTCCTCTGGTACTCATCCAATTCCCAAACGGTAAGCCAGAAGCCGTGAAAGCTGTAGAAGAAAAACTAAAATCTATGGGTTATTCCTATGAAAATGGGATGGTCAGCAAATGGATGAGTGGCGATAAAAAGGATGTGCCAGATAATCTGACAGCCAATGATGGAATTCCTGTTTTCCTCCTTATGAAACAAGCGATCAGTACTGGTTGGGATTGTCCACGTGCCAAAATCCTTGTAAAACTTCGGGAAGGTATGAGTGAACAATTTGAAATACAGACCATTGGTCGTATTCGCCGTATGCCGGAAGCCAAACATTATGACGATGATTTGCTTGATTTCTGCTATGTGTATACCTTTGACGAAAAGTGGAAAGCAGGTCTGCTGGCTACTATGGATAAAGCCTATGAAACTAGACGACTGTTCCTGAAGCCAAAATGTAAAACCTTTACGCTGGAAAAGCAGACCCGAGACCTGGAAAAGAACGGTCTGGGCGAGCGGGAAATTCTTCATAAAGTACAAGACTATTTGACGCAGACTTACCATCTAGGAAACGATAAGAAAAAGAACGAGGAACACTTAGAGGCCGAAGGCTATATTTTCGATAAAGATATCCTCGGAAAGGCAATAAAAGGCAAATTTGTTGTTATGGAAACACTTCTGGAAGATAGCGCTTCTTATGTGACAACAAGAAAGTATGTGGATACACATAAACATGGGATTCAGCTCTTACACAGCGTGGATATGATTAAGACAGCTGTAGGAATCCCAACTGGGAAAGTAAAAACGATTCTGGAACGTCTATTCCGTAAGGGGCGACGGAACAATACACAAAAACTACTATCTCTTGATACGCCCTCGTTCTACGCTTTTGTTATCAATAATGCACGAAAACTACGAGAAGATTTCCGGAAGATATCTTCTGGTATGCTGTCTCAAACAGAATTACCACTCATTGCACCAAAGGTGGCCGATTTCCATATTCCGGAACAGGATTTCTTTCAATATGATCCGGGTGTAAAGGATGAAGTGAAATACCTGAACAATGCTTATCAGGAATATACATCTGGATTTGCAACCAGTCTTATCCGTAGCCAATCCGAACAGCTTTTTGAACAGCACTGTGAAAGTCGGAATGATATTGATTGGGTGTATAAAAATGGCGATACTGGACAACAGTATTTTTCGATTGTGTATATGGATGCTCTGCAAAAACAGTGGCTTTTCTATGCGGACTATATTGTCAAAAAGAAAAATGGTGAGGTATGGATCATCGAAACCAAAGGCGGAGAAAGTCATGGTCATGATAAAAATATTGATCCGCAAATAGGTAATAAATTTCAGGCATTTAAAAAGTACGCTAAAGAACATCGTCTCAATTGGGGATTTGTACGAGATAAAGACCAGCGGCTATATGTTGATAATACGGAATTTGCAGAAGATATGGCAGATGAACATTGGCAGCCACTTACGGATGTATTCTAAAGAAAGGAGACATGACTTTGGAAAAAAAAGATGTGGATAAAAACATTGTTTTAACAGAATGGCAAACTTGTGTCCAAATGGCAGATTCAGTAAGCAGACGCAGAGATACTACAAATCAGCTCTTTGTAACCCTTAATCTAGCCTTGCTTACTGTTTTTCCGTGGAGCCATGGTTCAAAATCATTTTTAATTATTGCATTAGGAATAATCCTCTGTATTTTATGGTGGTTCTTCATTCAAAATTACAAAATGCTTAATGAAGCTAAATTTTCTGTAATCTGTAACCTTGAAAAAAGTTTGCCGGTAGCGCCTTTTGATGATGAATGGAGGAATATTCAAGAGAATGCAAAGTATAAAGAAGGAACCACTTTGGAAAGATCGCTACCGGTAATCTTTGGTATCCTATATCTGGTTGTTGCAGCTATGATTTATTTTGGAGGTATTGCTTAATGACTTACAATTTATTTATTAGCCACTCATGGGCTTATTCAAATGCATACGACAATCTGGTTAAATTGCTAGACGCCAAGTCGTACTTTAGTTATAAAAACTATTCTGTACCCAAAGATAATCCTATCCATAATGAGGGAACAGATTACCAGTTGAAAGAAGCTATTCGTAGACAAATGCAACCTACAAGCTGTGTACTGATCTTGGCAGGCGTATATGCTACTTACAGTAAGTGGATCAATATAGAAATCGAATTAGCGAAATCTATGGAAAAAAAGATTATTGCTATTGAACCATGGGGAGCAGAGAAAACATCTACCATAGTAAAGAATAACGCCGATGTAATTGTGAGCTGGGATACTGATTCTATTGTGGATGCTATTCGCGGATATTAATTTTCCTGGGGGTATCAAATCTCTACAGCCGTTCCGTCCATGACCGCCGCCCCCTAAAACGTGAAAAACCGTGAAATTCATAAGGGGGATACCTCCATTTTACAGAAGGGAGTCATACTATTTGGCTTCCTTTTTGTATTTTCATCACAGGGGTATCCTCTTACTCGTAACTGACAGTACTGACGGTAAAATTAAGAGCTGTCAGTGTCCTGTCAGTCCCATAAAGCTAGTATTTATACGGGGCTTGAGCATCGCCTGACAGAACTGACACTTCTTACAACTTCTAAGGGAAAAATAAAAATAGATAGAAAACTGTGTATAAGAACATAAAAGTATGAATAAGAAAAAATATATAAAAGGAGTTGAAAATACTGTCAGTTCTGTCGTCCATTCCTTATGATCCCAGTATTTATGCCGTTTCTGACCGGCTGACAGTACTGACACTTCCAAATGTATGCTGAGATATTTAACTGTACTTTTCAAGAACCAACTGCAATGCCTTTTTGCTAGATTCTACCTTTAGGTAAATATCCCGGCCCCGGTCATAATGTAAAGTACAATTTTCGTCTATTCGAAAATCTAGTTTTGAAATGCGTCCGGCATTTATTCCATACTTTGAGCCGGTTTCGTATTGCTTCACTCAATAGGCAATGATGGTTCCTCTGATTGTGATGCTGCCCTTCTTCTACATAGCGTTTCCTCCTGTGTTCATTTAGTGCTTTTATCGGTAATCATGTTGCTTCTGCCATCGCGGCGGAATGCCGAAGATCCACTCAGATGCTTTAGCAGTTCATGCCTGATATTCTTGTATTCTTTGCCAATAACCCTAATTGCAAGAGAAAACAACGAAAAGCGTATTTTTCATTAACAATAGGTGCAGTTAGAATATAAATAGTACAAGCCAAAATGAGAAATCCTACAGACATGCATTGCATGGTATAATAGATAGAACCAGCTTTAGGAGGATTTCACAATGGCAAAATAACACGACAAGCAGTTCAAACTAGATGCAGTTCGTACTGTCAAGATCATAAGGATTTAAGCGTACGTGGCTGCGCAGCAAATCTTGGCATCGGCTACAGCACATTGACCAAGTGGCTGAAAGAGTTTCGGGAATCCGGAGATCTCAACGTCCGTGGTTCCGGCAATTACGCTTCGGATGAATAGAAGGAATTTGCCCGCTTGCGTCGTGAGCTCTGCGATACTAAGGATGCGCTTGACGTGCTAAAAAAAGCCATCGGCATTCTGGGAAAATGACAGAGGACATTTATCTAGAGGCTTCTGAAAAGGCGGAAGCTTATAAAGATGCAGGGCGCAAGGTTTCCGTCTCCAGAATGCTGCGAATTCTCGATGTATCGCGCTCGGGCTATAACGCATGGCTTCATCGTCTGCCGTCCAATTCGACGGTTCGGCGAGAAAAAGTCAAAGAGCAGATTCAAAAGATTTATGACGAATCCCACCAAAACTACGGTGAACCGAAGATTGCGAAGGAACTGCAGAAGGCCGGTGAGGACATCTCAGAACGAACGGTTGGCACCTCTATATGCGCCAGATTGGGATCCGTGCACAATGGGTAAAGCTGTGGATTGCAACGACCCGGAATTCCGACTTCAGTGAGCGTCTGCAGAATATCCTAGATAAGCAGTTTAATCCGGATAAGCCGAACGCCGTCTGGTGCTCTGATATTACTTACATCTGGACAACAAACGGCTTTGTCTATCTGACGAGTATTGTGGACTTGTACTCACGCAAGATCGTCGCCTGGACGCTCTCTGAACAGTTGAATGTATCCTGCGTCGTCGATACAATTGCCAAGGCAAAGGCACGTCGTAAGCTCGACCAGCCACTGCTGATTCATTCGGATCGAGGCAGCCAATATGTAGATGTCGAATACCGAAAAGCAACGGAGAAAATGCAACGCAGCTACTCCCAAAAGGCTTATCCCTGGGACAATGCCTGCATTGAATCGTTCCATTCCCTGATTAAGAGGGAATGGTTGAACCGCTTTAAGATTCATGACTTTCAGCAGGCGTACCGTCTCGTATTCGAATACATCGAGGCTTTTTACAACACAGTTCGAACCCACAGCCATTGCGGATATCTTTCACCTGACGAATTCGAACGATTGTATAAAGCAAGTGGAGTAAAACCGACGCTATTAGCCAGCTGACACCGAGGATAAATTTTTCATTTTAATTTGTACTAAATCTTGACATAGGACCAAGGTTTATCCTTTGCGAGAATTCGCTTACGTCTTTTTGCCAGTCTGCACAGGGCCACAATAAAAACAGTAATTGCTTTCGTCTCCGCTGTCTCATGAATGCAAGTAAGCCAGGGGAAGAAAATTTTATTGCCATCATCAATGATATCCAGCGGTTCAACCTTTAGAGCCTGTTTAATAAGAGTAGCCTTGCTGGCAATAAGCTGATGTAAATTGTTAAGAGTTGTATCAGTGAATCCCTCCCTAGGTACGCTGATAGTTAATCCTTCAGGTTCATCCGGGGATTCAGCATGAAATCCTTGTTGGTCTAGTTCCTTCAGAAAATCCTCGATTTTTTCTCCAACATCCACTTTGTTAACGTATAGGGGTCCATCGCGTTCGATTGTAAAATTACCCACTGTGTATTCAAACTTCGGTGTTCCTTGATAAATCGCCTTTGTTCCTAAAATTTCGTTAATAGCTTGTGCAAGATGCTTACGATTGCTGCTTTGCAGATTAAATTTGATTTTCATATTTTGACCTCCTTGTTTTGGGTTACTGTATATATGCCTCTAAATCCACAGAATAGCAAAGAGATTTGTACAGGATTGTGGCGATTTTATTTAGCTCGCAGGTGAATATAAAGGCAATAAAAAAACTGAACCCAAATCTGAATTCAGTAAAAATAAACAAGAAGCATATCATCATAGGACATATTAGGTAAAAGATAAGCCACTCAAGAACCTATTGATTCTTGAGTGGCTTATCTTTTACCGCTTAAGGCTTGCCTTTAACAAAATATCCCTATGGCTAATCCCCGAAAGGGGCCGCTTTTTATTCAGCCTTCATGTGACAACTCTTTGGGGAAAGGCCTATTCATAGACATACAGTCAGGCGAAGTGTACAATAAAACACATACGATCTATAAGG
>ERZ773066.1031-NODE-1031-length-14657-cov-50.993494_pt1 | contig 14657 bp, 12 predicted proteins | sample MGYA00580573_ERZ773066 | MGnify/ENA primary metagenome ERZ773066 (study PRJEB29015, sample SAMEA2738128) | human oral metagenome | biome: human oral; feature: human-associated habitat; material: saliva | place: China | collected 2203 ... | reverse complement strand
GCCTGCATGGAGCGGTACTGGGCCAGGGTGATCTTGAGGGTACCGGAGACCTTCTTCATGGCCTTGATCTGTGCGGCACCACCCACACGGGATACCGAGACACCTACGTCAACAGCCGGGCGCTGGTCAGAGTTGAACAGGTCGGACTGTAGGAAGATCTGGCCGTCAGTAATGGAAATTACGTTGGTGGGGATGTAGGCCGAAACGTCGTTGGCCTTGGTCTCAATGATGGGCAGACCGGTCATGGAGCCGCCACCGAGGTCATCGGATAGCTTGGAGCAACGCTCTAGCAGACGAGAGTGCAGGTAGAAAACGTCACCGGGGTAGGCTTCACGGCCCGGGGGACGACGCAGCAGCAGCGACACTGCACGGTAGGCTTCAGCCTGCTTGGATAGGTCATCGAAAACAATCAGCACGTGCTTGGAGTTGTACATCCAGTGCTGACCGATGGCGCTACCGGTGTAGGGAGCTAGGTACTTGAAGCCGGCAGGGTCTGAAGCGGGCGAGGCCACGATGGTGGTGTATTCCAGCGCGCCAGCCTCTTCCAAGGTGCGACGCACCGAGGCGATGGTAGAGCCCTTCTGGCCGATGGCTACGTAGATGCAGCGCACCTGCTTGTTGGGGTCACCGCTGAGCCAGTTGTCACGCTGGTTCAAGATGGTGTCCAGAGCGATAGCGGTCTTACCGGTCTGACGGTCACCAATGATCAGCTGGCGCTGGCCACGACCGATCGGGATCATGGAGTCGATGGCCTTAAGACCGGTCTGCAGTGGCTCGTGCACACTCTTACGCTGCATAACGCCGGGAGCCTGTAGCTCCAGAGCGCGGCGTCCTTCTAGATCGGTGATGTCGCCTAGACCGTCGATGGGCTTACCCAGCGGGTCTACTACACGGCCCAGGTAGCCGTCACCGACCGGCACGGACAGTACCTCGCCGGTACGGCGTACAGCCTGTCCTTCTTCAATGCCGGTGTAGTCACCTAGAACGACGACGCCGATCTGGCGCTCTTCCAGGTTCATGGCCATGCCTAGGGTGCCGTCTTCGAAAGACAGCAGCTCGTTGGCCATGGTGCCGGCCAGCCCCTCCACGTGGGCGATACCGTCGGCAGCAAACACGACCTGACCGACTTCTTCACCGGCCACGTCGGTGGCTCGGTAGGAGCTAACAAACTCATTTAGAGCACTGCGAATCTCTGCGGGAGAGATACTCAGCTCAGCCATATTGCGGTTCCTTACCTCATTTACTGCCGTTGCCGGCACGAATGTTTAAGCGATTTGGGTGCGCAGTGCCTTGAGGGCGCTGCGGGTGGTGTTGTCGTATAGACGCTCGTCGACCAGGATGCGCAGGCCCCCGATTACCTCAGGGTCTACCTCTAGGTGCAGTTCGACGTCGTGCCCGGTGCGTTTGGCTAGGGCCTTGATCAGGCGCTTTTGCTGGGCTTGGGTTAGCTCGACGGCGCTGGTCACGTTGGCAATCACTAGGCCCCGACGACGTGCGGCAAGCTCGCATACACGGCGCAGGTTGTAGGTTATACCGGCACGCACCTCGTGGCGGGCGCACCACACTAGGAGGGTCAGCGCAGCTTCTGAAAGCTGGCTTTCAAACAACCTGGTGGCTAGCTGCGCGCGCTGGTCTGGGGTGCTAAGGCGCGAGGGGTCCAGAGCTTGACGTAGCTGCCGGTCGTGCTTTAGCACGTTGATTACCGCGAAGAGCTCATCTTCAACTGGCACTGAGGCACTGACCGAGCCGGCAATAACCGATTCGATACCAAGATCGTGCATACGTGTCAGTAGCTTGATGGGGTCTAGCCAGTGGCCGGTCACCAGTTCACAAAGCTGCTTCACAACTGCTGCATCCGCTGTACCGGTAAAGACTTCACGTGCCAGTTTCTGCTTATCCGCATTGGAGCGGGCAGGGTCGGTAAGTGAGTTAAGTAGCGGACGATTTTCAGCAATGATGTGGGCTACGCCCAGCATCTGGCGACCTAGCACCACGGAGCGCTTTCCACCGGCGGCTAGCTGTCTAGCCCAGACTTTGGCTGTGAGCTCGGCGCTCATCAACGCACACTCGCTTCGGTTTCAAGCTGAGCGATAGATTCGTCAATTAGACGTGCTGCCGCCTTGGGGTCCGACAGCTCGGCGCGCAGTAGCTTTTCGGCAATTTCGGTTGCCAGCAGGCCTACTTCGCTGCGTAGAGCTTCACGGGCTGCACCGGTTTCAGCTTCAAGCTGGCGCTTGGAGGCCGCCAGGGCTTTATCAGCTTCTCCCTCAGCGTTGACGCGGGCCTGGGTGAGGATATGTTCAGCCTCACTGTGGGCCTTGTCGCGTAGCGCAGCAGCGTCGCGACGGGCGCCTTCAACCAGTTCCGCAGCTTCTTTCTGGGTGCGGGTGCGGTCAGATTTTGCCTGTTCGGCGAAGTCCAGACCAGCCTGAATCTTGGCAGTACGCTCATCTAGGATCGCGGTGAACTTAGGCAGCGCGTACTTAAGTAGCACGACTGCGATCACAACGAAGCACAGCGAACCCCAGATCAGGTCAGCTGGCTCTGGCAGCAGGATGGAGTGCTCGCTGTGTTCGCTAGAGTGCGCGGCAGCGAGCACAGCGGTATATACGCTGGCTGATGCCATGATGATCAGAAGGCGAAGCCAGCAGCGAAGCCGAGCAGACCCAGAGCCTCAATCAGGGCCGCACCGATGAACATGTTGGTACGCAGCGCACCAGCAACCTCGGGCTGACGAGCAGTACCTTCCTGGGTCTTACCAACGACGATACCGATGCCGATACCGGGGCCTAGGGTAGCCAGACCGTAACCGATGGTAGCGATGGAGCCAGTCATGGAATTGTTCTCCTTGTGGTTGAAACCGGCTTAGGTTTAAGCCGATGGTCTTTGTTAGTTAAGGATAGCTTTATTTGCCTAAGTAAGTATCTAGGCGATCAGTGGGCGGAGATTGAGGTGTCGATGTAGACCGCCGTCAGCAGGGCGAAGATGTATGCCTGCAAGACAGCCACGAAAGCTTCAAACAGGATGAACACCAGGCCCAGCCCCAAAGTGACTACACCCAGGCCCTTAATCCAGCCGCTGGCCTCAAAGAACAGAGCGTTTGTGGCCAGGAAGCACAGGGCTAGCAGGATGTGTCCAGAAACCATGTTGGCCAAAAGACGTAGTGTCAAAGTCACTGGCCGCATGATGAAGGTGGAGAAGATTTCGATGGGGGTTACTAGCACGTAGAGCACCCCGGGCACACCTTTAGGCATGGTTTGGTCTTTGAAGAACTTGAACGGATTGCCGTGCGAGGCCTTAATACCTGCTGCCACAAAGATGACGTAGGCGAAGATGGCGAACACTAGCGGCATACCGATTACCGAGGTACCTGCCACCTGCAGGCCTGGGATAATTCCGGCTAGGTTCATGAACAAGACGCCTAGGAAAACTACGGTCAGTACCGGCGTGTAGCGCACAGCGCGACGCGGACCTAGTACGTCTTCAGCTACGTTTTTGCGCACGAATTCCAGCAGCATTTCCAGCATGTTTTGGAAACGTCCAGGCACCAGCTTGGCGCGCGCAGCGCCGATCCCAAATGCCAGCACTAGCACTAGCGTCATGATGATGCGTACCAGCATGATGCGGTTGAGCTCAAACGGGGTGTTCAAGAATGCTAACGCTGGAGGAAAGAAGTCATCGATGCTTGGTGGCACAAATCCACCTTTCGCGGCTACAGCCGTGACCAGCTGAGCGGGTGCGGTTACATCCAGCACCGAGGCCCCCCTTTGGTTGATGGTTTAGGTTTCATAAAACTACTACGTCTCGGCTATTCACCTTACAGCAATTCCTAAGTACCTATTGTGCTCCTAAAGCTTCGTTGAAAGCACGCCTTAGTACCTAGCTACAGTCGCTTAAGTCACAGCAGCAACTCTTTTAGCAGAATTACTTAGGACGTTGGCCCCGACTTTGAGTCAATTGTCTCTACATATACCCTATTACCTGTAGCTAAACTCACTACTTGCGTTAAGGTTAAACCCACCAGAATTACAGCTAAAGACAGTACAAAGTAGCGCGGGTTAACTGCTTTATCACCCAAGTTTTTTAGCACTATTAGGCAACCGATCATTACCAGCACTTTGAGCGCGAAGTCGATCATGACCCCTGAGCCGGCCAGCTGCGGGTAGCGCTCCCAGGGAATGTACAAGATCGCGGCGGTCACCAGACTCAGTAATAGGCCCGCTGCCCCACCCCAGGCCAGTCCAGCCGCCTTGGCTCCCTCTAGCGCGAAGGAAATCCCCAGGCTTAGGCAGGCAAGGATCAGTCCAACCGCTAAGCAGCGGCGGGCGGTGCGGCGAAAGTTATCGGTGGCGCTTAGGTGGCTCATTTGGCTCGCTTATTTGGTTAGTTACCGGAGCTTTTAAATTACCGGCACTCCGGTGGGGTTGGTGTCGTCGTCGTCCTCGTCTTCCCATAGGGATTGGTTGGGCACGACGTCGTAGCGCATGTTGGGGTTGCGCGGGGGCTGCCATGCCGGGGTGCTGTTAGTGCCGGCTGCGTAAGGGCCTTGTGGGCTCGACGGCGGCTGAGGGCTCGACGGCGGCTGCGGATTCGCCGGCACGGCGGGCTGCTGGCTCAGTTGTGGCGCGCTGGCCTGGACTACCTGCGGGCTCGGCTGCGGCGCACCGGCCTGGACTACCTGCTGGGACGCCGCTGCTGGTGCAGCCGGAGTGACTGCTGGCTGCGTTAGCGCCGGGACGGCCTGAGTGGCCTGGGTAAAAGGCTGCTCTGGCGTAGTAGCAGCGTGGCGGCCAGCTCGACGTCGTCGCGTCTGCACAGCAGGCTCTGCGCCCTGCGTTTGCCCAGCTTGAGTTGCTGGAGCAACCGGCACAGACAAAGCAGCCTGCGCCGCAGCGTCTTGGCTCACCTGAGCCACCGGTTGGGCAGGCGCCCCAGGTTGCGTGGGCGCGCTCAGCGGGGCCTGAGCCGGGGCCAGCTGGGCCGCAGCTAGTTGCTGGCTGCGCATAGGCTCGCTCAGCTTGGATACAGCAAGCTCATCAGGCGAATTAGCCGCAAAATAGGATGAAGGCGCAGATTGCGTTGAGGGTGCACTAAGGCTTGAAGGTGCATTCAAAGCAGCACTTGAGGACGCCGTCGAGGCCGCACTAACGCTAGAAGCAGCAGAGGCAGCACTAGCCGGCTCAGCCGACTGTAGCCAAGGCGGCGTGGTCGAGCGTGGCTTAAGCCTAGAGCGGCGGGTCCTAGGCGACGTCGTGCCAGCAGAAGCAGCAGAACCAGCGGGCGCAACAGAGCCAGCGGCCGCAACAGAACCAGCCTCAGCAGGGGCAGGCACACTAGCAGAGGGCACACTGGGTGAAACCGCAGCTACAGCAGCTGTAGTGGGCGAACCAGCTGCAGCAGAACTAGCCACAACAGGCACACTAGCGGTGGCCGAACTAGCCACAACAGGCACATTAGCGGTGGCCGAGCTAGCTGCACTGAGAGAGGAGCTATCAACCACGGGCGTGGAGGCGCTACGCACGCGCACCACTGGAGTGGCATCAGTCTTGTCGGGAAGCTTAGCCGGATGTACTGAATCGGGCAGATCCTTCTTAGCGGCAGGCTTCTTCTTAGGTTTCTTTGCAGGTTTTTTGGCAGACTTCTGCCCGGGCTCTTTAGTTTTACGCATAAAGCCGGTGAACACGAAGGCCGCAATCAGGGATAGTCCCAGGGCCAAAATAGCCTGTCGAGTCTCAATGAAGGCCCAAGCCGCCAGCGGAAAAACCACCGCCGCCGTCCACATATACATCACCAGCACCACGCGCCGGTGCGTCAAACCAGCCGAAAGCAGACGGTGGTGGATGTGCATACGATCCGGATGGAAGGGGCTCTTACCTGCGCTAACGCGGCGCACCACGGCCAGCATCATGTCCGTTAGCGGCAACAGCATCATGGCCAGGGGCAGCAGCACCGGCAAGAAAGCCGGCAGCGCGCGCCCGTAGCTAATCGAAATCGGGTCAATCTGGCCGGTAACCACAATTGCCGTGGCCGCGCTCATTAGACCCAGCAGCATGGAGCCACAGTCGCCCATGAAAATTGTGGCCGGGTTGAAGTTGTGCGGCAAAAAGCCCAGGCAGATACCGATCAGGGCGGCACCTAATGTGGCCGCTAGTGAGGCGTAAGAATCAGGTGAAGTGTTACGGGTAAGCACATAGGTGTAGCCAAAAAAGGCCATGGCGCCAATAGCCACAGTGCCCGCAGCCAAACCATCCAAACCATCAACAAAGTTAACGGCGTTAATGGCGGTAAGTACCACGAAAATCGTCATGACCATGGAAAAACCGGAAGAACCGATAGTCAGCCCCGCAATTGGGAAAGACACCAGTTGCACACCCTGCCAGGCCAAAATCGAGGCTGCCAGGGCTTGGCCGGCAAGCTTTGCCCACCATTCCAGGTCAAATAGGTCATCCACCACGCCCAGCGCGCACAGCAGGCCGCCGGAAGTCACCACGCCCCAGGCGCTACCGCCTTCAAACACGCCCTCCAGGTAGGGAATATGGGAGGCCACCGCAATGGCAGCCACCATACCCACATACATGGCCACCCCGCCCAGACGCGGCACGGGCACCTTATGCACGTCACGCGAACGCACCGGGGTGAGCGTGTGAGTCACCAAAGCGATATGGCGCACCACCGGCACACTCACATAGGTAATGGCCGCAGCCACCAACAAAATCAGTAGGTAAACCTTCACAGGCGACCCCTATCCGTTTACCTTGCCGATAACAGCTTCGATCTGCGCCACGCTGAGCACCCCTACACGCAGCACCTTAGGCTGGGGGGCTGCGAAAGAAACGATAGTGGAGGGTACCGGGCCAGGGGTGGCGCCGTCGTCGAGCAAGTAAATCTCGCCCGAGTCGATCTGAGGACCAAAGTAAGTGCGCGCCTGGGCGGCGTCGGTGGCGGGCGGGAGGCCAGTGAGGTTAGCGCTGGTAACCGCCAGCGGACCGGTTTGGCTCAGCAGCTGCAAAGTGAGCGGATAGTTGGGTTGGCGTACGGCTACGGTGCCGCCGGTTTCGCCCAGGTCCCAGCTTAGATCTGGGTGGGCGGGAAGAATCAGGGTGAGCGCCCCGGGCCAGTAGGCTTCCATTAGGGCGCGGGCGGGGGTGGGAATATTGGCGACGACGCCGTCCAGCTGAGCGATGTCGCTAACTAGTACCGGCGGGGGCATTTGCCGTCCCCGACCTTTGGCGGCCAGCACCTGTGCCACGGCGCGGGCGTCACTTGCTAACGCGCCGATTCCATAGACGGTGTCGGTAGGGATAATCGCCACTTTGGCAGCCTGTATATGGCTGACTGCGGCTTGCACGGGGATAGTCACTCTCCCATACTGCCACCCGTCAGGCCACCTATTCCACCCCGTTGGGACTTAAACCACTCGTTGACGTACCTCTCCCGCGCTTAAACTTACCTGTTTGAGGCCACCCTCACTTTCATAAACAACCACCACGGTGCGATCAGTCCAGGCCACATCGCTGTAGCCAAAACTACCTGGCTCAAGCTCAACTAGGCGCTGATAGCGCACCGGCCCATACTCTTCTCCCTCTGTGTAACCATAGTCTGCGCCCGGGGGTAGTAGCACGGCTTCCAGCCAGCCATTACGGCGTTGGCGCGCATCAAAGGCGTGAGTGAGCAGTGCGAACCGGTCATCGGCATGCCTACCGCCGTAAACAGTGTTGTAAAGCTCAGCTTGCATTAAAAATACGTGCGGTTGGTCAGAAACAATCACTAACCCAAATTCACTGGCGTGTACGCTAACCATGCCCGCATTGCAGCCCGGATCGGTCACAGGATCGGGCGAAGCCTTAGACCAGCTAACTCCCCCATTTAAGCTGACTGCAGACAGGCGCTGGCCGCTATAGCCGGCGTCACGAGCGGAAAGCAGCAGGACGTCTGCGTTTACTTGGGCTATGCAAAATTCATCGACGCCGCTGGTGGCGGTGCCGCCGGCCAGGGAGCCGGTTTGTCCTTCCTGTGTTTGCTGACAAGGTTGGCCCAGGAACCAGCTTTGGCCGCCGTCGTCGCTAAGCAAACAGCAGGCCTGCAACTGCTGCGCCCCCTCACTGCTACCCTCTACCCGCAACACTAGGGGCTGTACCAGGCGGCCGCCATTTAGGCAGACGCCATGACCCGAGACGCTAAAGCCGCAGGGAGCCACCTTGAAATTGGTGCGCCAACTACGTTTGCCGCTAGTCGCAGCGGCGGCCATATCGATTTGGCGCCAGCGCCAGGTGTAGCCGTTATCTTCGCTAACCCCGTAGAGCAGGGCTAGCTCCTCATCGCCCTGTTTGGCTAGGGCGGCGGCGGGAGTTTCATGCCAACCCGGGGCGGGGGCTTGCAGGGCCGGCTTGGCCCCAAACAGGCCAGTTAGTCGTGAGGCTGTAATAAATAGGTGTAGCTTGCTGCCATCCCAGATCAGGGAAGGGTCAGAGTAGCCGCAGCCGATACCGTCCAGGCTGTAACCGCGCGTTACCCCCTCAGCCAGAATCTGGGCGTCATCCCAGGTGGAGCCGTGGTTGTAGCTGTGGCGCACCACTACCGAGTTGGGGTTGGGCAGGTCGTCAGGCAGCGCGCCGCCGCTGGAACGCCAGTGTTCACCTTTGGGACGCGGGCGTAGATCATGAACTAGCACCAGGTGGCCTGAACCCAGATGTACCAGCGCTGGCACTCGGGCACTAAAGTCGGCTTGGCCGCTAGGGTAAAGAATTTGTTTTTCCATATTTCATACCAGGGTGCGTTTAAGTGGGCGTTTTGGCAGGCAGATGGCAGGCTGGGCTTAGACCAGGTTGCGGGCGTTAGCCCAGCGGGTTAGCTCATAGCGGTTAGATAGTTGCAGCTTGCGCAGCACTTTAGAGACATGGGTTTCCACAGTTTTAATGGAGATGAACAGTTCACTGGCTACCTCTTTATAGGTGTAGCCGCGCGCAATTAGACGCATAACTTCGCGTTCACGGTTGGAAAGTAAGTCCAGTTCACTGTCTTCCACCATTGCCGGGGTAGAGCCGAACGCATCCAGCACAAAACCGGCTAGACGTGGGGAGAAAGCGGCGTCGCCACTAGCTACCCGCTCAATGGCTGCCACCAGGTCAGACGGGGCAATGGCTTTAGTGACATAGCCGCGAGCGCCGGCCCGGATAACGCTTACGACGTCGTCGGCGGCATCAGAGACGCTCAGAGCCAAAAAGCGGGTGGGGCTAACGTCTGCACACTCGCGCGCCACCTGGGCGCCACCGGAGCCGTTACCGCCGGGCAGGTGCACGTCTAGCAGCACTACATCTGGTTTTAGGGCATGGACGGCGGCGATTGCCCCGGGAACATCCTCGGCCTCACCCACTACGGTGACTCGCTGCGGCACGCGCTCTAGTTGGGCGCGCACCCCGGCGCGGATAAGGGCGTGATCGTCAACGAGCAGGACACTTAGAGGTTCAGCCATGTAGTTAATTGTATTGGCTTCCCTACACCCAAAATCATCCCTTCCCTATAAAAAATACATGGGGTTTTATAGGCAACGGACGAAATGTCAGTTTTTGTGCACTCAGCTACTGCAGCCAGCACCGTCAGCGCAGCCAACTCCTGCAGCCAGTGCAGCCAGTACACCCAGCTCCTGCCAGCCAGCGCCTGCCACCCAACCCTGCAGCCAGTGCAGCCAGCGCGCCGTCAGTGCACCCAACTCCTGCATCCAGCTACTGCACTCAGCTACTGCCACCCAACTCCTGCACTCAGCTACTGCAAGGCCAGGCGCAAACACACCTCTGTACCCGGTTCGCGGGCGCGAATAGTGGCACTGCCGCCGTGGCGCTGCATACGGCCGATGATGGAGTCGCGTACCCCGTGGCGGTCTGGGTTTATGGCTTCTAGGTCAAAGCCGGCACCGTGGTCGCGCACGTAGGCTTCCACTTCTTGGCCGCTGACCTCCACATATAGGCTGATTGGGGGTTTGCCGTGGCGTACCGCGTTGGCTAGGGCTTCACGCAGGGCCGAGGTGAGCACGCGGGTTTTGGCGGTGGCCGGGGTGTCTCCCACAATCACGCTATCTACAGGCACGCCGTAAAGCTGCTCAATTTCACGTGAAACGCTTTCTACCTCGCTGCGAAGGTTTTCGTTGGTGGGGTGGTTGTCCCCGTAAAGCCAGGCGCGCAGTTCACGTTCTTGGCTTAGCGCCAGGGCGGCCACGCGCTGGGGATCGTCAGCTTGGGCGCGCAGCAGGGTGAGGGTTTGCAGCACTGAGTCGTGTAGGTGGGCGGCAATGTCGGCGCGTTCGGAGGCGCGTGCCTGGGCGGCTTGGGTTTGGGATAGTTGTCTGATTACTCCCAGCCACAGCGGGGCGAGCACTAGGGCCACCACGCTTAGCATCACTAGGGCCGCGAACGCCCCGATCAGCATGCCTGACATGTCGGTGTGGTCGCTGAGCCAAATCAACACCCCTAAAACTGCTAGGGCCAGGCCGGCCGCTAAGCGCGCGATTGCCGCCATTGAACGCGGGGTATGCATTACTTCTTCGGCTTGGCTCCAGGCCAGGGCAGCGCCGCAACCGATTATCAGCAGCGGCAGGTAGGCGTTGCTTTCCAGCCAGCCTCGACTCCAGGCCACCAGGATTGCGGCCAGGGCTAGCAGCACTACGCCGCTAAATATGGTGGTGGCCTGATCTCTGCCGTCTTTGCCTTGTAGCTGGTTTAGCTGCGCGGCCAGGCGGGTGGGGGCGGCTAGCTGTGAACTGGCTGGGTTGCCGGCTGGGATTAGGGCTATGGCCAGGGCATATGCCAGCGCACCGACCCCGTTTAGGAAGAGCAGACCCACAAAAATAGCGCGCACTAGCCACACGTTTACGCCCAGGTGCGTGGCTATGCCCGCGCACACCCCACCCATTAGGGCTGCTGGTGGCATTTGTCCGTCAGCTAGTGGGGTGGGGTTGTGGTTCAGGCGCACCAGTTGGGGGCGCGACGACGACGCCCGGGTGCCGCCTTGCTGCCCGTAGGCACTAGCCCAAGGCCAATTTCGCTGGCCAGAGTTACCCCGCGTGCTGCCCACTTGCGGCTCAGCACTCCCCCGCACGCCGGGCCTGGGATTGCGCCAACTAGGCGGCGGAGTAAAGTCAGGGCGCCAGGGTTGGCCCCCAGCAAACTCAGGCTGAGCTGCAGCCGGAGCAGGCTGCCCCGCAGCGGGAGCCAGCTGAGCTACAACAAACTCAGGCTGGTCCGCAGCGGGGGCCGATTCGGCGCCCTGTCCTCCAGCAGGGGCAGACGCGGCCGGAGCTGAGGCGAGCGGCGACGTCGGATCTGGGATAGGTGACGCTGAGCCCGCCAGCGGCGTCGAACCCGCAGACTGTGGCGTCGAACCTGACAGTGACGACGTCGGCCCTGGGGAAGGCTGCGGCAAGTCAGAGGACTGATTAGGGGTGGCACTCACGTTTATATAGTTGCACGCAAAGGGGTGCCATTAGGGGTGAGTAGGGATTAATCAGGGTTATATCAGGGTAGTCCCCAATATCGCCAAAGCATCGGTTAGCTGCAAACTTGAAGCATGAACAGCAAAGACCTTAACAACGACGCCGAGCGCGAGGGTGCTGCGGACTCTACTTCCGCGCAGAGCTCCGCGCAGACCAGCTCTGGGTTCCAGGGCTCCGCACAGAGCGGCCAGAGCGCTTACGGCCAGGCCGGCACTGCGCAGGGCCGCCCTGGCCAGACCTTCCAGGGCACCGGCTACCAGGCCCCCGACCACCAGAACGGTCCCGCATTCCAGGGCGCCGGCTACCAGGGCGCTCCCGGCACCTACGGCCAAAGCGGCATGGACCGTTTCTTTAACTCGATCCGCGCCATGAACCTCTACCGCGCCCAGCCGCGAGTGCTTGGTGGCGTATGCTCGGGGATTTCCCAGCGCTACGGCATCGACATGACCCTGGTGCGCATCTTGTTTATAGTTGCCGCCCTGCTTGGTTTTGGCGGTTTCCTCTACGCCCTGGCCTGGGCTTTCCTGCCCGAGGTTGAAGATGGGCGCATCCACGTGGAGCAGGCCTTGCACGGCGACTTCACCGGCGGCCTGGCTGGCGCGATTGTGTTAGCGCTCTTTAGTGGCGCCCCGGCGAGCGTTTCGGTAGATTTATTACCCAGTTTTTTTGGCAGTAGTACCTTTATTGGTATCGCCGCTGTGGTAGCGGTGCTGCTCATCGCTAACTCACGGCGCAACTCGCAAAACTACTCTGACTACCCCTACGGCCCTGGCAGTTACGACGGCGCCACTGGCTATGGTCCCGACGCCGCTTACAACGGGGGCGGCACTGACGGCGGCAACGGAAGCGGCGACGTCGGCTCAGAAAACTACGACCCAAACGGGGCTTACGCCTCAACCCGAGGTTACAACGGCGACGGCGGCGTCGGCCCTAACGACGGCTACAACAGCGCTTACAACGGAGGCGAGGGCCAGCAGGTTTTTTCCGCCCCGCCCGTAGGCAGCAACGGTAAGCCCATTCCGCGTTGGCAGGGCAACTACAACGCAGGCGGCCCGCGCCCCAACTACCAGCCCTACCAGCGCAAAAACTGGGTGCCCGGACCGGGCAGCATGTTAAGCCTGATCACCCTGGGTTTGCTGGTGATGTGCGCAATTCCTATGGTGCTTGAGCAGAGCCTGCGCTCCCTGGTGATCTCGGCGGCCTTAGCGGCAGGCGTGATGGGCCTGGCCCTGGCGGTGTGCGCAGTGCGCGGACGTCACGGCGGCTGGATCAGCGTAATGGCAGTGTTTTCCCTGATTTTCGGTTTCATGCCGATCGCTGCAATCACTTCGGCGGCACCGCAAAGCGCGCTGGATATTGATTGGCAAAATGTTCGGGTAGATAAGTCCAACTACAACTACATGGTTCCTTCGATCCCGAACTTCGTGGGTGAAACAACCCTTGACCTGACCCAGGCTCCGGCCGGCGAAAACCGCACCATCACGGTGAACTCTTTTGTTGGCCAGCTGACTATTAAAACCGCCTACGGCCAGAGCGTGCGGATTGAGATGGACCATTCTAAGGCTGTAGAGGCGGCCACGCTGAGTGCCTACTCCCCCTGGCAGGTCAGTGAGAACGGCGTCGTGCACACCCTGCAGCCCACCAACACCTACAACTCTATCGACGGTGACGACTCCGACGACTTCGACGACGACGCCAGCACCCCCACCCCGCGCAACTGGGTGACCGCCTCCCCCAGCCCCTCTGGTACGGCCGTGACCAGCCCCGGCAGCGCAGTGGCCAGTCCCGGCACGGCAAGCGCCACCTCCGGCGCGGCAAACTCCACCCCCGGCGCCACGGCGTCGAGTAATGGAGACAACGGCAGCGTGAGCAGCGGCAATAGCACCAATTCGGGCAGCTCTCAGCCGTTCACCATGTACTACTACGAAAAGAGCACGGTTAACGGTTGGCCTTCAGGCTCTGGCAGCAAGCTGGTCTTCTCTTCGCCAGCTAGCGTGCAGGGTGGGAATGCAAAGGGCGCAAACGCGCAGGATGCAGGCGCACAGAACTCAAATGCACGCAGCTCAAAGGGCACCATCACGGTCAAGGTGGGACAGGCTGTAGGCCAGGTGCGCACCATCGAATCGGCTCCCACCAGCAACTAAGGAAACAAGCAAATGAGCATCAACAGCAGTTACCTAAACCCCGATAGCTCCGGTGCCCCCTACGGGTCCAGCAGTTCCAATGGTTCCGCTGACTCCTACAACTTCAGCGGAGGCTACAGTTCCTACGATGAGCCTGCCAGCCCGCTGTCCACCACCAGCGCCGCCAGCGCGACGGGAGCCAGCGCGACGGGGGCCGGCACCACGGCAGCCAGCGCGAGCGCCACTTCGGCCAGCTCAGCCGCTTACAACTCCACTGGCGCATATAGCTCCACCGATACCTACGAGCCCACCGACTCCTCCGAGCCCACCAGCTCCTCCAACTCCACTAAGGAAGATGCTGTTTGGCGTGGCCAGGACAGCAAAGAGCCTGCCGAGCTAAAGCGTCCGCGCGTGTCCACCCTGGTGGCTTCCCTGATCATGTTGGCCTCAGCCGCAATTTTGGGGGCACTGGCCATGGGAGTGCACTTCTCCTGGACGGCGGTAGGGGCTAGCACCCTGGGCACAATTGGCCTGGTCTTGATCGTGTCGGCATTCTTCGCCAACCGCAACAAGTCCCACACCTGACAGACAAGCACTGCCAATACACAGGCAGGTGCAGGCACAACATTAGGCAAGTACAGACAGGTACAGGCAAAATCGTCCGTTCCCTATGAAAAATACGTGTATTTTTATAGGGAACGGACGATATTTCAGTTTCTGCACCCCCACCCAGCCGAGCGCCGTCGTCGGCCCCTAAACTGCACATTTACCACTTAACCGCCACACTCACCACCCGCGCGGGGCTTAATCCCCATACCCGCGCCGCCGGCAGCATAAATACCCTGTAGGCAGTTAATGTCACTTGGCCCGGGCCGCATTGCGACGACGCCGGGCCCTGCCACAGGGAGGGTAAGCCCCATGACCACAGTGGGCGCAGACGTAGAAGCCCTACGTCAACTGGCGCAAATGTTTACGGATAACTCGTCGAAACTGACCGGCGACGTAATTCCTACGATCAATTCACGGCTAAATTCCAGCGGCTGGGTGGG
>ERZ773066.1027-NODE-1027-length-14673-cov-3.839992_pt1 | contig 14673 bp, 8 predicted proteins | sample MGYA00580573_ERZ773066 | MGnify/ENA primary metagenome ERZ773066 (study PRJEB29015, sample SAMEA2738128) | human oral metagenome | biome: human oral; feature: human-associated habitat; material: saliva | place: China | collected 2203 ... | reverse complement strand
CATAAAATTGGATACTGGTGGAATAATTCTACTGGAGAGGTTATGATGCTAAGTAATAATCCATGTAAACCACAAACTAAAAAAGAAGATATTGAAACAGGTGAGGATCAAAAAGGTGAATGAAGTTAATCATTTAGTAATTTCTAGTACTTTAGATTATTCTACGGACTTAATTTGTGCGGAATTTGAAAAAAGAAAAGTAAGTTATCTTAGACTTAATCGTGATATTTTTGAAGACTATGAAATTATATATAATCTTCAATCTGATACTTATAAGATTAAACTAGATGATACACTATATACATTAGATCCTAAGTTTATAAAGTCTATTTATTTTAGAGCTCCAGTATTTTTGCGAACTACTGGCAAAGCACGTTCGGTTACTGATCAGTTAAAGCGCAGTCAATGGAGCTCTTTTTTAAGAAATTTGATTGTTTTAGATGATGCCAGGTGGATGAATCATCCTGTATCTACATATAAAGCTGAAAATAAACTCTATCAGTTAAAGCTAGCAAAAGCATGTGGTTTAGAAGTTCCAGAAACTTATGTAGGTAATTCGTTACCTAGTAATATTAAATCGAATAAAACATATATTGTTAAATCTTTAGATACTGCACTTTTTTATAAAGATGGTCATGAAATGTTTACATATTCAACAATGATTAAAGGTCGAGAGTTGTTAACGGCCGAAATCAAGTTAGCACCAATAATTTTACAAGAGTATCTGTCTCCAAAATTAGATTTGCGAGTTACATATGTAAATGGGTATATGTTCCCCGTTGCTATTATGAATCAAGGGAAAATGATAGATGGTGATTGGAGAAAAAGCAATAAAGATAATCTTTCATATACACCAATAGAATTACCAGAATTAGTTAAAAATCAGCTCATATTGTTAATGAAACACTTAAATCTTACATTTGGTGGTATTGATTTAGCCCTAGTTGGAGATAAATTTTATTTTATTGAAGTTAACCCTACGGGAGAATGGGGGTGGTTAACAACGTGTGCTGATTTGCCAATCGATAAGGCTATTGTTAATACTTTGATTAATTGAGGTATATATGAATAGAATATTTGATATTATTTTTCCGTTTCATGCGAACTGTAAAGCAAATGCAATAATCAAATCAAGAATGAGCCCTAACGATGAGATAGAGGAAAGTATTATACATTCTGGCGTTTTACAAAGGGTAGATTGCCCTGATAATATTAGAAATGAAGTTCTTGAGGAGCTATATGAACAAACATTTAAAACAAAAGATAAACTTGAAGATAAAGCCAAGTCTAACGTTATGGGAATTACAATTTCAGTTTCATTAATTGTTGGTTCAACAAAGTTATTATCATATGTGAATTCGGAGGCTGAACGATTATCTATAATTATTTTACTCATTATAAGTGTTTTCTACATGATTGTATCAGGTTGGCTTGTTATACATATGCTGATAGATGAAAATGAAACTTATATTATTAAGCTCAATAGTTTAGCAGAAGGTGGGGACTCACTACGAGCAGACTATGATCAATGTATATTGTTAAATCAATACAAAAATCTAATTCGAAATAACTATTTATTTGCGTCATATGCTTGTATACGTAATGCTTTAATTTCTTTATTTATTATGTTTTTACTTATTGTAATATCTATAAATAAAATTAATGCTTAATTGTAGAATGAAATTGAACACATAAAAAATCAATAGTTAACCTTGTTTTATGATTTAAGTGTCTAATCAAAATATAACCGAGGTAATCACTATGGACTACAATAATCATAATATGATACTACGCACAAACACTTAAACTTCGAAGAACGATTTTATTTCGAAAAGATAATCGTTCTAGGAGATAGTATTACTGCAATTTCACGTACACTGGGCTGTTCTAGAAAGACTATTTATACAGAATTAAAACGCAGTATTGTAATTCAAATTCGACAAGGTAAATCTCAACTTGTATATTTGGCTGATTCTGGACAAGCAACATATGAAAGACAACGTGTGGGCTACTTTAATACCATGAGTATTATTGTTATAGAATCTTTTATAAATTGGATTGAAAGCAAGACGCTAGAGATCATTGGTCCTTTGATGCTGCTTTTGGATATGCTAAACATAAAGGGTTGTTTGTACGTAATGAAATGGTTTGTGCTAAAACTTTATATAACTATCTTCACAAAGGTATATTAGGTATAAAAGCAATTGATTTACTATTGGTAGTACGGCGTTCTTAACGAAAATCTATTTCTAGAAAACATAAACGAGAACTTGGTAAATCCATAGCGCTTTGTAATTCTAATGTTGAAACGTGCGAGGAATTCAGACATTGGGAATTAGATACCGTCTTGTGGAACAAAAGATAAGACAGACCATGTTTTGATTTTTTTTTCTTTATCGTAAAAACAGACTGTATGTGGCTTTACGATGTCCCTCAGCACGAGCTACTGATGTAAAAAGAAACATTGCATGGTTAAATACGTTTAAAGATGTTAATTTAGCTTGCTTATGTAAAATAATAACTGCAGATAACGGTTTAGAGTTTTCAGATATATCTAATTTAGAAAATGAAACTTTGTCTATTTATTTTGCTCGACCTTATTCTGCTTGGAAACGTGGATCGAACAAAAGGTATAATGGTTTACTTCGTAAATGTATACCGAAAGGAATGCCAATAAAGGCCGTTTCAGAGGAAACAATTCAACGAATACTTCAATGGTGTAACAATTTGCCACGCAAGCTTCTAAACTATAGCCCCCCCTTGGATGTCTTTCTTGAAGAAGTTAATAGAATTGTAGATTTGGATACTGTTCAATTTCATATTGTAATTTAAGAATCAAATTTGTTATACATTTGATTTTGTTAAACTATAAGAGAGTTTTATATCTTTAGCACTAACTATACAAATAGTTAGTGCTATTTTTATAGTTTTTCTTATAAAGTAATTTTCTACATCTTTGTTGAGTAAATAGATTTTCAGAAGGTTCAGTTTTTTATATAATAAAATTATAAGTGTCAGTACAGTATGTAATAGGGATAATTAATTCAGAGGTAAGGGGTTATACTGATGGATGTAAAAGTTTTTGATAATATTAATGACATTGTTCGTGATGATATGTTATCTACAATAAATAAGGGGAGTAAAATATCAATAGCTGCAGCGTGTTTTTCAATATATGCATATGAAGAGTTAAAGAAACAATTAGAATCTATTGATGAATGTAGATTTATTTTTACAGCACCAACATTTATTAAAGAGAAAACAGAAAAACAAAAGCGAGAGTTTTATATTCCTAGATTAAATCGTGAAAATAGCTTATATGGTACAGAGTTTGAATTGAAGCTGCGTAATGAAATGAACCAGAAAGCTATAGCAAAAGAATGTGCAGATTGGATTAAACGAAAAGCAACCTTTAAGTCTAATATTACTGGGGAAAATATGACTGGTTTTGTGAATGTAACAAATTCCAATTCTGCTACCACTTATATGCCTATTAATGGTTTTACAACCGTAGATATTGGTTGTGAACGTGGTAATAATACCTATAATATGGTTAATCGCTTTGAATCACCATTTGCCGATTCTTATATCAATTTATTTGAGACTCTATGGAATGATAAAAATAAGCTCCAGGATGTAACAGATATTGTTATAGAAAATATGACTTCTGTTTATAATGAAAATTCACCAGAGTCTATATACTTCTTGATTTTATACCATGTATTTAGTGAGTTTCTAAAGGATATTTCAACTGATGAATTACCTAATGAAGCTACTGGTTTTAAACAAAGTAAAATTTGGAATATGCTATATGACTTTCAGCGAGATGCAGTATTAGCGATTATAAATAAATTAGAACGATATAATGGTTGTATTCTTGCTGATAGTGTTGGCTTAGGGAAAACTTTCACTGCATTAGCAGTCGTAAAATATTATGAGAACCGAAATAAAAGTGTCCTTGTTCTTTGCCCTAAAAAACTAGCAGAGAACTGGAATACTTATAAGGATAATTATGTAAATAATCCAATAGCTACGGATCGTCTTAATTATGATGTCTTGTTCCATACAGATTTATCTAGACCGAGTGGTTTTTCTAATGGTCTTGACTTAAATCGCTTAAATTGGGGAAACTATGATTTAGTTGTTATAGATGAATCGCATAATTTCCGTAACGGTGTTGGTACGCATGCTAATACTGTGGAGAATCGCTATGTAAAATTGATGGATAAGATTATTAGAGCTGGTGTGAAAACAAAAGTATTGATGCTTTCAGCAACACCTGTAAATAATAGATTTATTGATTTAAAAAATCAGTTAGCCATAGCTTATGAAGGCGACACCTCCCTTATTGATAATAAATTAGGTACCACTAAATCGATTGATGAAATATTTAGACAAGCACAACGAGCATTTAATACTTGGAGCGAATTAGATGTTGCTGATAGGACAACAGATGCTTTATTAAAAACATTAGATTTTGATTTTTTTGAATTACTAGATAGTGTTACGATTGCGCGGTCCAGAAAACATATTGAAAAATATTATGATACTGCTGATATTGGTAAGTTTCCTATAAGAAAGAAACCTATTTCTTTGAGGCCTGTACTTACTAATTTAGAAACAGCTACTAATTATAATCAGATTTATGAAGAGTTAAATAAGCTTTCCCTCTGCATCTATACACCGTCAAATTATATTTTCCCTAGTAAAATGCAAAAATATATTGATCTAACACATAATAAGGGGAATGAGTTAACCCAAACTGGTCGTGAACAAGGGATTCGTAAGTTAATGAGTGTTAACTTGTTGAAACGTTTGGAAAGCTCTATTAATTCTTTCCAACTTACATTACAACGTATTTATGGCCTTATTAATGATACTGTAGATAAGATAAATCGATTTGAGCAATATGGTACTAGTAGTATTGATATGTATGAATCTTCTGATACAGAGTGGGATCTAGATGATAGTAATACGGAATACTTTACTGTCGGTAATAAGGTTCAAATTGATTTAGCAGATATAGATTATAAAACATGGCGAGCTGAACTTACTTCAGATATTGAGGTATTAAATGATTTGTTGAGTATGTTGAATGTAATAACACCTAAATATGATGGTAAGTTACAATCTTTACTCAAAGTTATATCTGAGAAAATAGAAAATCCAATTAATATTAATAATAAGAAGGTTTTGATTTTTTCTGCTTTTTCAGATACTGCTGAGTATTTATATGAACATGTTAGTACTTATATAAAAGAAAAATACGGACTTAATACAGCCGTTATTACAGGTTCTATTGATGGAAAAACTACTATTAAGAATTTTAAGGTAACCCTTAATAATGTATTAACTTGTTTTTCTCCTATTTCAAAAGATAAAGCAGTTTTGTTGCCGGATAGTACTGAGGAAATTGATGTATTAATAGCTACAGACTGTATATCAGAAGGTCAAAACTTACAAGACTGCGACTGTGTTATAAACTATGATATTCATTGGAACCCAGTACGTATTATTCAACGATTTGGTCGTGTAGACCGTATTGGTAGTAGAAATGAAAGTATTCAACTTATTAACTTTTGGCCTGATTTGGATTTAGATGAGTATATTAACCTTAAAGGGCGTGTAGAAACGAGAATGAAGATTTCTATTATGTCTTCAACTGGTGATGATAATTTAATTAACGCTGAGGAGAAGGGGGACTTAGAGTATAGAAAGCAACAGCTAAAGCGTTTACAAGAAGAAGTAGTAGATATAGAAGATATGTCTACTGGTATTTCTATTATGGATTTAGGGTTAAATGAGTTTAGACTGGATCTTTTAGAGTATATTAAAAATCATGGGGATATGGATACAAAACCAAAAGGGTTACATGCTGTTGTTTCATCGTCTGAAGAACTACCAGAAGGTGTAATATTTGTACTAAAGAATGTTAATAACTCTGTGAATATAGATAATCAAAATAGAATTCATCCATTTTATATGGTTTATATTAGTATGGATGGAGATATCATTTGCGACTATCTAAATCCAAAACAATTGCTAGATGATATTAGATTATTGTGTAGAGGCAAACAAGAACCAATAGTAGAGTTATGTCAAAAATTTAATGAAAAAACGAATGATGGAAAAGATATGCAGGAATTATCAAACCTTCTTCGTGAAACAATTCATTCTATTATCGATACTAAAGAAGAAAGTGATATTGATAGCTTATTTACAGCTGGTGGAACCTCTGCACTTATCTCAGTAGTATCTGGCTTAGATGACTTTGAGCTTATTTCTTTCTTAGTAGTTAAATAAGAAGGAGATATATGATGCTTGGATTACCAAAAGCTACAGAATTTAATCGACGCATTCCTAAAGCTAAGTTCTATGAGAATATAAATATTACGACTTCTTTAAAAAGATTGTTTGTAGATCAGATAAAGAATATTTATTGGAGAAATAAAATTGCGTCTACAACCACTAATTTGATTGATGGAAAATATGTAACTGAGATAGAGGTATTTGAAATCAATCTTAATAGCTCACAAGTTGATATTAATTTATTAAAATCTATTGATAGTGTAATTCCATACCATATTCTTTATATCTTAGAATGCAATGGAAAGTATCAGGCTTGGATTGGATATAAAGAAACTACAGATATAGAAGAGAAAATATCAAAAGTGGATAGATACTATCATACAAATTGGCTTGAAGAAACAGAATTAATAGTAAAACTTGAAGGTCTTAACCTTGATGATGTATATGAAAACTTAGTACGCCAAATTGCTGGTGATAAGTTACAATCTGATAACATTAATGAGAGTTTGAAGCAGTCTGTAGAACGTGATAAAGAAATAGAAACTTTGCAAAAGCAAATTAGTATATTACAAAATAAAATACGAAAAGAAAAGCAGCTAAATAAACAAATAGAAATGAATACTGAGTTAAAGAAGTTAAGAAGTGTATTGGAGAAACTATAATGGAAAAAATGAGAATGGAATCAGTAGATATGACAGAAAAAAATATAGAGAAAATTGAATCATTATTTCCTAACTGTATTACAGAAGCTTTAGATGAAAATGGTAAGTTAAAAAAAGCTATAAATTTTGAATTGTTAAAACAAATGCTTTCTAAAGAAATCATAGATGGGGATGAAGCCTATGAGTTTACATGGGTTGGAAAAAAAGCTGCTATTGTTGAAGCGAATAAGCCAATTCGTAAAACTTTACGTCCTTGTGTTAAAGAGAGTGTTAATTGGGATAGTACAGAAAATCTATATATTGAAGGGGATAATTTAGATGTATTAAAGTTATTACAAGAAAGTTATTTAGGTAAAATTAAATTAATCTATATTGATCCACCCTATAATAAAGGTAAAGACTGGATAATGTATCCTGATAATTTTTCTATCTCTCAAAAACAATATGAACATGATATGGGGATGTATGATGAATTAGGCAATAAATTATTTAAAGAAAATAATGAAACTAATCCTCGATTTCATTCTGTTTGGTGTTCCATGATGTACCAGCGGCTTCTGCTTGCTAGGAATCTTTTGACTGAAGATGGAGTTATATTTATATCAATAGATGAAAGTGAGTATTCAAATATTAGAAATATATGTAATGAAATTTTTGGTGAAAAAAATCATTTTGGTGATTTGATTTGGGAAGCAACAACACAACCAATAAATGCAGGAGCTGCAAAATTTGGGCTACAAAAGAAAACAGAACCGATTTTATTATATGGTAAGAACAAGTCAAAATTATCAGGTTTTGTTTTAGAGGAGATTGAAGGGGACTTATGCTATCCACATAATGGTCGTTTTGGAAAGTGTAGATTTGAAATAATTGAAAAATCTGATATTGGTGATTACAATAGACCTACTATGCGGTTTAAAATACTTGGGCAATATCCCAGAGAGGGTAAACGTTGGCAAATTGGAGAGGATACTGCACGTGAATTAGAACGCAGTGGTAGAGTTGAGATTATAGATGGTATTGTTAAGAAAGCAATATATCCTGAAGATGAATTAGGAAAGAAAAAATATAAACCTTTTTGGTCTCTTTTCACAGCGGATTCTGTAGGAACAGCTCAAACTGGAAAAGAAGAATTTAATTCGATTATGGGTGCTCAATTAGGTTTTGATACAGTTAAGCCAACTACTTTACTTAAAAAGTTATTTTCATATTTAGGGGATGACTATACGATCCTTGACTTCTTTTCTGGAACTGCTAGTACTGCTGATGCAATTCTTCAATTAAATGTTAATACAAATGGTCATAGAAATTATATTATGGTTCAATATCCAGAGCCTTGTGCTGAAAATAGTGAGGCCCATAGAAGAGGTTTTGCAAATGTATGTGATATTGGTAAGGAGCGGATTCGTCTTACTTCAAAACGGCTGGCACAAGAGAACCCTGATATTAAATTTGATGGAGGAGTTAGAGTGCTAAAGGTTGATGAGTCTAATATGAATAATATTTTTTATAGTCCAGATGAATATAATCAAAACTTGCTTTCTATACTTGAATCTAATATTAAGACAGAACGAACTGCTTTAGATTTATTATTCGGGTCCTTACTTGAATGGGGATTACCATTATCCTTACCATATAATTCAGAAGAGATTGATGGTTGTACTATACATGACTATAACAACGGAGATTTGATTGCTTGTTTTGATGAAAATATTCCAGATCGTGTTATTAAACAAATAGCAAAAAAACAACCTCTTCGTGCAGTTTTTAGAGATAGTAGTTTTGCTAATAGCCCTTCTAAAATTAATGTAGGTGAGATATTTAAGTCTTTAGCTCCGGATACAAAAGTAAAAGTTATTTAGGAGATACAGCGATGAAACTACAATTTAAGCATCAAAAATTTCAAGCTGATGCTGCGAAGGCAGTAGTAGATGTGTTTGTCGGACAACCTTATTTAACTCCATCGTATATGATGGATAGCGGTACTGGCTATATTCAGCAATCACTGACAGAAGAGATAGACTTTATTGGCTTTAGTAACCAGAAAATTGTGAAAGAATTAAATGATGAGTTAATTCTTAATCGAATAAAGAAAATACAACGAGATAATCAAATTCAACCATCTGATAAATTAGAAGGTAGATATAATTTAACTATAGAAATGGAGACTGGTGTTGGTAAGACTTATACATATATTAAAACTATGTATGAGCTTAACAAACATTATGGATGGAGTAAGTTTATTATTATTGTACCTAGCATTGCTATACGTGAAGGTGTGTATAAAACATTTCAAGTTACACAGGAACATTTTGCAGAAGAATATGGTAAAAAAATCCGATTTTTTATTTATAAATCTAATCAACTAAATGAAATTGATCGCTTTGCATCCGATAATTCTATTAATGTTATGATTATCAATTCTCAAGCTTTTAACTCTAAGGCCAAAGATGCAAAACGCATATTTCTAGAATTAGATGAGTTTAAATCACGTCGTCCTATAGATATTATTGCTAAAACAAATCCAATTCTTATTATTGATGAACCTCAATCTGTAGAGGGGGAAAAAACTAAAGAGCGTTTAGAAGATTTTAACCCTTTATTTACTTTGCGTTATTCAGCAACACATAGAAGTGATAGTATTTATAATATGATTTATCGTTTAGATGCTGTCGATGCATATAATAAACACCTTGTAAAAAGAATTTCAGTTAAAGGTATTACTGAGTCTGGAAGCACTGCTACTGAAAGTTATGTATATCTTGAACGTATAAAGTTGACAAAAGCAGAGCCTACAGCATCGATTCAGTTTGACTTTAAAGGTACTAAAGGCATCCGGAAGATAACTAGAGTTGTTTCGGAAGGCTATAACCTTTATGATAACTCTGGTCAAATGGAAGAATATAAAGATGGTTTTGTTGTATCAAGAATTGATGGTCGAGATAATTCGATTGAGTTTATCAACGGTATAAAAATTTATGCTGGTGATGTAATTGGTAAGGTGAATGAAAATCAGCTTCGACGAATTCAGATAAGAGAAACGATTTTATCTCATATTGAAAGAGAGCGTGAGTTATTTTATAAGGGGATAAAGGTATTATCACTATTCTTTATAGATGAGGTATCGAAGTACAGACAATATGACTCTCATGGGAATCCTATAAATGGTATTTATGCCAAAATATTTGAAGAAGAATATAAGGATATAGTTGATAATCTCCAAACAAAATTTGGTGAGGAAGATTACTTAGGGTATATTAATACTATTAGTGAATCTTCAACACATGCAGGGTATTTTTCTGTTGATAATAAAGGTAAAATGGTTGATAGCAAAATAACACGTAATGAGTCAATAACAGATGATATTAATGCCTATGATCTTATTATGAAGAACAAAGAACTTCTTTTAGATAGAGACCCTAATAAATCTCCTGTTAGATTCATCTTTTCTCATTCTGCATTACGTGAAGGCTGGGATAATCCAAATGTCTTTCAGATTTGTACATTAAAACAAAGCAGTAGTGATGTGCGTAAACGTCAAGAAGTAGGCCGAGGCCTTCGTCTTTGTGTAAACCAAGATGGGGAACGTATGGATACAAATGTACTTGGTAATGATGTACATAATGTAAATGTTCTTACTGTTATAGCTAGTGAAAGTTATGATAGTTTTGCAAAGGGCTTACAAGCTGAAATTGCTGAGGCTGTTGCTGATAGACCTAAATCAATCACACCTGAATTATTTATTGGAAAAGTAATTAAAGATATTTATAATAATGAACAGGTTATAGATGATAAATTGGGACGTGCTATTCATTTTGATCTTATTGTAAATGGTTACATTGATAAAACAGGTGCTCTTACTGATAAATATTATGATGATAAGTCTAACGGTTTAATACAGGTTGCTGATGAAGTAGCTGACTCAAAAGATGCAGTTATAGGAATCATTGACTCTATTTATGATGCTAAATCGATACAATTTGAAAATGCACGTAGTAATAACGTAGAGCTTCAGTTAGATGATGATAAAGTTTCTATGCCTGAATTCAAAGCCTTATGGGATAAGATAAACTCTAAATCCGTATATGTCGTTGATTTTGATACAGATGAGCTTGTTAGAAATGCAATTTCAGCTTTAGATAGCAAACTTCGAGTTCCAAAAATTTTCTATAAAGTTGAATCTGGTACTATGAAACAGATTAAATCAAAAGAGGAGTTAGAAACATCAGGATCTTTTGTAAAAGAGGCTGCTTCAACTTATGGAAGTAAAAATGCTGTAAGCACAAATGTTAAATATGATTTAGTCGGTAAACTAGTAGATGAGACAGGACTAACTCGAAAAGCAATTATACAGATTCTTCAAGGTATTGAATCTGCTGTTTTTAATCAATTTAAAGATAATCCAGAAGAGTTCATTATTAAAGCTGCATCACTTATAAATGATGAAAAAGCAACAGCAATTATTGAGCATATTACATATGATGTATTAGATGAAAAATATGATACTAATGTATTTACAGACCCAACAATTAAGGGACGTTTAGGCACGAATGCAATGAAGGCTAATAAGCATTTATATGATCATATTGTTTATGACTCAACAAATGAGAAAAACTTTGCATCTGAATTGGACATAAACTCTGACGTGGCTGTATATGTTAAATTACCTGATGGATTCTATATATCAACACCAGTTGGTAGATATAACCCAGATTGGGCAATAGCTTTTTATGAAGGCACTGTAAAACATATTTATTTTGTTGCAGAAACAAAGGGCTCAATGAATTCAATGCAACTTCGATTGATTGAAGAATCTAAATTACATTGTGCACGAGAACACTTTAAAGCTATCAGTAAAGGGGACGTTGTTTATGATGTTGTTGATAGTTATAAGTCATTACTTGATATTGTGACAAAATAATTTTTTATACATTAATTAATGTGAGGGGATTGGGAGTATATAAAATGGGATCTGAATTATTTGATAATATTCCTAGTAGGGTATCAGACTTATTATCTGATGTAAGAAATGGGCGAATTGGATTACCAGACTTACAAAGACCTTTTGTATGGAAAGATAATAAAGTTAGAGAATTATTAGACTCTATGATGAAAGGATATCCTATTGGGTATATTATGTTATGGGCCTCCCCAGAAGACTATGAGAATACGGAGCATATTGGTAAAAATGATAAGTTATATAAACAACCAGATGATTTAGTGATTGATGGTCAACAGCGTTTAACTGCTTTATTAGGGGCATTATATGGTGTAAGCATTAAGGACAAAAATTATAAAGAACGGAATATACGTATTTCTTATAACCCATTAACTCGAGAGTTTGCAGTATGGACACAAGCTTATGAACGTAACCAAGAGTGGATTAGTTCAATAAGTAGCGTGTTTAAGGATCATAAAGACTTTAATATTGCTAAATTTCGTAAATCATTTATAAAAAACTGTAATGAAAATAGAATAAAAAATGGTGTTGATATATTAACTGAAGATGAAGAGGACTTGATTGAAAGTAATATTAATGCTCTCTTGAATTTGGAAACGTATTCTTTACCAACATTAAAAATTAATTCTAGAGCAACAGAAGAAGATGTTGCCGATATATTTGTTAGAGTTAATTCAGGTGGACAAAATCTTACAGAAAAAAATTTTATAGAAACTCTTTTGGCAGTTTATGATAATGAGGTTCATGAACTTATTAACAAGTTCTGTGCAGAATCTAGAATTCCATCTGAAAAAACATCTTTTAATCAAATTATTCAAGTTAGTCCGGCACATCTAATTAGAGTAGCTGTAGGTTTTGGGTTTAAACGAGCACGTTTACGTTATGCTTATATGTTACTTAGAGGAAAGAATCTAAAAACAGGCGAAATAACGCAAACTATACGTGATGAAAATTTAAAAGTATTTAAGGACTCACTTGATCTTGTATGTAATCTTAATAATTGGCATTCATTCATGAACTTATTTTCCACTGCAGGGTATTTGAAAAGTAGCTTAATTGCATCTTCAAATGCTGTAGTGTTTAGCTATGTTTTATATTTAATTGGAAAATATTCTTATAAGGTACCATCTGTTAAATTAAATAAAATTATCCGTAAGTGGATTTTTATGTCTACAATTACTGGCTTTTATACAGGATCAACAGAGAGTGCAGTAGAAAAACAATTTGCAGATTTACGGAAAATCAGTAAGGCAGAGGATTTTATTAGCTATTTAGATACTATTATATCTAATCGGTTTACAGATGATTATTTTACTGTTTCATTACCATCAGAACTAAATAGTTCATCAGCAACATCTCCTGCTTGGTATGGATATGTTGCAGCACTTAATGTTTTAGGTACACCTATGTTATTTAGTACAGAACCTTTATCACAATATTTTATTATGGGAACAAATGGTGATAAAAGTGCCATTGATAAGCATCATATTTTCCCTAAACATTATCTTCAATCTATTGGTTATGATGATGATCGTGATAGAAACCAAATAGCTAATTTTACATATTTGGACTATGTTACAAATATTGAAATTTCTGATACTTCTCCATTAGAATATGTACAAAAATATAGACAAAAACTAGGCCAGGAAGCTTTTAATCTTACTTGTGAACAAAATGCATTGCCTTTAAATTTTGAAACGTTATCATATTCAGAGTTTTTAAGACAACGTAGATTACTAATGGCTCAAATTATTAAAAAAGCTTATGCAAAGTTAGATTCTTGAATTTTTTAATTTGATTATAGAGTATGTATTATTAATAATAATTTGATTTAATCTCCTTAAAGGTATATTTTATGAGAGCGTATTTATTAAGTAGAAAAAATTTAACAAGGAAATTAACTTTATTATGTGATGATGAAAATATTAAATCAAAGAATACGATTACATCTATAGTGAGACGAAATGCAATAGAGGTGAGTAGTTTTTATGATTTAATTATGGAGATAGCCGAACTATCTTATAAGAATCCTGATGTAATGTTGTTTTATCGTGGACAGAATAATAATTATACGAAGAATAATATTGCTACTTTATACCCAACGATATATCGTGCTGATAATAAAGGTGATATAAATTTTGATTTTAAAGTATTAAATGAGGCGGCTCTAAAATTGATTGATGCTCTCAAAGCAGATGATCGGATTGATTCAGAAGAACTTAAAGAGATAAAAAAAATCAAACTATTACAGTACTCAATCTTACAACATTATGAAGTATGTAAAACTCCTTTATTAGATTTAACACAATCAATAAAAGTAGCTTGCTCATTTGCAATACTAAATAATGAAAAAAATATTGGATATATTTATGTACTTGGCCTTCCATATATAAATGGTAGAATATCTGTTGATTCTGAAGAATACATTACTAATATAAGGCTGTTAAGTATAAGCTCAAGAGCTGCTAAAAGACCATTTTTTCAAGAGGGGTATTTAGTACAAACTGAATTTGCTTCAGATATTGAGAATAATATAAAAAAGGATGAGTTAGACTTTAATAGAAGATTGTTGGCTATATATAAGTTTAAAAATAATAAACAGTTCTGGGGTGAAGAGAGTCCTATATGCGAGAATGCATTATATCCTAATGATGATGTAATGAAAGAGATATGTAATAAAATTAAAGGTGCTAAATACTATTTGAGTGATAAATCTAATAAATCTTCCAATACTAAACTTTT
>ERZ773066.1026-NODE-1026-length-14687-cov-2.441156_pt1 | contig 14687 bp, 18 predicted proteins | sample MGYA00580573_ERZ773066 | MGnify/ENA primary metagenome ERZ773066 (study PRJEB29015, sample SAMEA2738128) | human oral metagenome | biome: human oral; feature: human-associated habitat; material: saliva | place: China | collected 2203 ... | reverse complement strand
TCCTGGTGCGTCAGCACCTCACCTTGCCGGGCGTGATCTAGGACCAGGCGAGCGGAGTCGTTGAGGGGGCTGAAACCATCACGGGCCTCGCAGGCAGCAGCCAATACACGGGGGTCTAGTTCAGGCATCGTGATCCTCCCAACGTGCCGCGAACCGGTAACCGACGTTGCGCACGGTTCCGATGAAGTGGTCGAACTGGCCGAGCTTTGCGCGCAGCCTGCGGATATGGACGTCGACGGTACGGGTACCGCCGAAGTAGGCGTACCCCCACACCTTGCTGAGCAGTACCTCGCGGGTCAGCACCTTTCCCTGGTGCTGCACCAGGTAGCGGAGCAGCTCGAACTCGGTGTAGGTGAGATCGAGGGGATCGCCTGAGATGGTGGCATGGTAGGCGTCCTCGTCTATGCGGATAGGCCCCGCCACCAGCACGTGTGGTTGCTCACCTGCGTGTAGTAGCAACCGCAACCGGACATCGACCTCCGCCGCCTCGCAGCCGTCGAGCACGAAGTCGGAGAAGCCCCAGTCGTGGCTCAGGAGTCCGAGGGCTGCTGTCGTGGCCAGGAGCAATACGGGCATGTCGGGGTGGGTTTGCCGGACAATGGTGGTGGCAATGCGCGCCCAGGCGAGGTCGCCGCGTGCATCGATGACGACAACATCGGCGACGTCCATGCTGCGCAGGGCCTCCTCCGCGCTCGCGGCGGTGCTGAGGTCGTGATTCAGCAGCGATAGGAAGTCGGGCGCCGGACCGGTGGGGGAGACCAGCAGGATTGAACTCACCATCACCTCCCAGTCTCTGCGAATCCCTATCGTATCTGTACGTGCAGCGAGACAAGCTCCGTGTATGGGGATTTGCAGGAAGAAGGGGTGTGGTCGCGGCCGTGTGAAGCGGGCCGGAAGTCTCGAAAGAACCGGCGCGCATCTCGCCGGGGCATTTTCCCGTTCACTAGGATGGCGATTAATCTGAGAAGGGAGATCGCAATGTCGCAACAGGGCCTGGAGGCTGCTCGTAGGAAGATGACGGAAGCCCGGGTGGTTCCCTCTGCGATCGAGGTGTTCTCCCACTACTACCAGCTCCTAGAATCCGGGGAAACCGGATTGATCCGGGAGGAAAGCATCGACCCTCTGCTCGATCCGCCGATGCTCGATGACGTCGAGGTCAGCGATAACGAGGCCCGTGAAGCGATAGGCGCCACCGTCATGATCAAGCTCAATGGCGGGCTTGGCACGTCAATGGGGCTGGACCGGGCCAAAAACCTGCTCGAGGTGCGTGATGGTCTGAATTTCCTGGATCTCATCGTGCAACAGGTACGGGCGGCTCGACGGGATTGGGACGCTCCGCTGCCGCTGTTGTTCATGAACTCCTTCCGCACCGAGACCGACACCCTCGCCCACCTGGAGCGCTACCCCGACCTTCCCGTCGATGACCTACCGCTCAGCTTCCTGCAAAGTCAGGAACCGAAGCTGCGAGCCGATGACCTGACCCCGGTGGAGTGGCCCGAGGATCCGTCCCTGGAGTGGTGTCCGCCAGGCCATGGCGATCTCTACACCGCCTTGTGGGGCCATGACCTGTTGCAGCGGTTGATCGAGAAGGGCTTCCGCTATGCCTGTATCTCGAATGGAGACAACCTCGGGGCAGCGCCGAACGCTCGTCTGGCAGGTTGGTTCGCTGCTTCAGGTGCCCCCTACGCAGCCGAGCTGTGCCGCCGCACCATCAACGACCGCAAGGGCGGACACCTGGCCATCCGTAAACGTGACGGACAGCTCATCCTTCGTGATACAGCCCAGACCGCACCCGAGGAGATGGATTATTTCACTGACGAGCACCGGCATCCGTTCTTCCACACCAACAACCTGTGGTTCGATCTGCAACGCCTGTTTGACACCATTCGCGAGCGCGACGCGGTTCTTGGCCTGCCGATGATCCGCAACGAGAAGACGGTGGATCCTGCTGATCCCGGCTCACCCAAGGTCATCCAGGTGGCGACGGCGATGGGGGCTGCGATCGAGGTTTTCCCGGGGGCCACCGCCATCTGCGTTGGACGCGATCGGTTCCAGCCCGTCAAGACAACCAACGAGCTGTTGTTGCTGCGCTCCGACGTCTACGATCTCGACGAGAACGGCCATCTCGTGGCGCGCTCCGCCACACCCGAGGTGAACCTGGACTCCCGGTACTACAAGACCATCCAGGACTTCGATGCCCGTATTCCGCAGCCCCCGTCGCTGCGTGGGGCCGAGAGCCTTCGGGTCAAGGGGGACTGGACCTTCGAACCGGACGTGAAGGTCGTGGGCTCCGTTGACTTGGCCGACGAAGGAAGGCCACAGGTGATTCCCGGCGGTACCGTCCTGGGTGCCTGACCTTGGTTGACGAAGCAGTGGAGCTCGCCCGGGCACTCACGGGTGAGGTTCTGTCGGTCACCGGTGACGCGGCTGGTCTGGTCGCAGAGCTGGCCCGGCTCGGCTGGGACGCCGAGCGGTTGACCGCACTGCGGGCGGAACGGATGCGGCGGCGCCTGCCCTGGCCTTTCCCGATCAGCCTGGATGCTCGTGAAGAACTGGGCTTCGCGCGCTTCGATGCGCTGCTTACCCAGGTGAGAAAAGAATTGGGCCTGGCCGGGACGAGATCCCGGGCACAAGCCCCGGCGCGTCCACCCAACGCCGACGAACGCCGGCTGCTGGCGGATCGGCCGCCCCACTGGGGGTAATCGCTCGCCGAAGCTCTCGCCCAGCGGAGCGGCACGTCGTTGGAATCAGCCGCGGCTGCGGAGCAGATCGCGGATCTCGGTGAGCAGCTCCTCGGAGCTGGGGCCCTTCTCCTCTTCCTTCTTCTGGAAGAAACGCTCGCGCAGCACGTTGTATGGCTTCACTACGCAGAAGTAGACGACGGCCGCGGTGATCACGAAGGTGATCGTCGCATTGATGAACAGGCCGATGTTGACCTCGAAGATGGTCACGTGAGAGAAGTCCGGCTGGCCACCGATCTTGCCGATGAAACCCATGAGTACGGAGGTGAACTCTTTGACCACCGCGGAGAACACGGTACCGATGATGACTGCGACGGCAAGCTCGACGAGATTGCCTCGCATGATGAATTCTTTGAAGCCCTTCATCTGCTTTCCTTCTGTGCTCCGGTTTCGTGAAGGCCGGAGAGTGGCCCGGAACCTGCGGATTCAGGTCCGGGTGGTCCTCGCGTCGAAGACCGGCATCACTCTATGCAGACAGTGCCGGATGAAGCCAGCTTTTTGACCAACAAACGCAGGTTGGGGGGGAATTCTGGCCAATCGGATGACGCCGTTGGTGTCGAAAGCGACTTCTTCAGCGTGTATCAAATGCTGACCGGAGATCTGTGGATGGGGTTGTTTCATGATGGAGCAGGATGAATCGTGGGCCTCGAACAAGCGGAGATCCGGTCCGGAGGGATCCTTGCATGCTGCCCCGGCAATGTGCAGAGCCCTATGACGTGTTTCCGAGGATCACCGTCAGTTTTCCCTGCTGCCCCAGAGCGGAAACCTCGGGGCCGATCTCTGAGGGGACGTCGACCAGGACGAGGGGCTTCGCATCACCGCCCGGGTTCAGTACCGTTCCGCTGGACCTGGTTGGCGCGGCCGAGATCCGGGCGTCAGCGGTGACCACCTGCCCTGAATCGGCCAGCACCAGTGTGATCGGGGTGCCGGGGGTCATGAGCGACCGCAGTGAGTTGTCGCGGATCAGGACCGGCACCAGCGACCGCCCCTCGGCTAGCGATGGCGAGGCCGCCAACATTCCGGGTTGCAGTACGGTGCCGGCCTCCAGGCCAAACCCTAGGGTCTGGCCGATGAGCTCCCCGGTATCAGGAAACCGTTGTCCGGGAAGCATCTCGGAAGGCAGGTGCGCGATCTGCAGGTCGTCGTTTTTCAGCACCGTCCCCGCGGCCACGGAACGGGCCAGTACCACCACCGGGACCCGGTCCTGGTCGTTCGGGGACAGGTGCGTCGCCAATGCGAAGGCGCCGAGTCCTGCCAACAAGGCTGCGATGGCGCGTCGATGCCAGCTCAGGAAGCGCCCCAGGCGCCGGATGAAACTCTCCACATCCCCTTTGTGGGAGCACATGACCCGCACGGATCACTTTTCAACAGGTGGACGAGCGAGAGTTCCCGTCGAGGAGATGGTCGAACCGGCCCATTCGCCGATGCGCGTGGGTCGGTTCGACCAGCCTAGGGTTCTCGTTCGTGGGTCCTTTCAGGAAGCAGTCGTGGTGGTTTCCGTGGCCTTGGCAGGCGTCGGGGTCGATTCCTTCTTGGTTTCCGGGGTCGAGGCCGGTTTGGGTGCGGAACTCGACGTGCGGGAATCCGTCGCGTAGAACCCGGAACCCTTGAACACCACGCCGACGGCGCTGTAGACCTTCCGCAGGTCACCACTGCACGCAGGGCAGGTGGTCAGCGCAGGGTCGGAGAACTTCTGGACGGCCTCGAGTTCTTTGCTGCAGGCCGTGCAACGGTACTGATAGGTGGGCATTCACGCTCCCGCTTTGGTGGACAAACGCGAATCAGGATACGCTCTCCGCCCCGAGACGAGTGAATCCGTTCTCCGTGATCACTGCGTCGACGGGGATGTCATGCGGCTCGCTGGGGAGTTTCTGCAGTACCTCGTCGGCGTTCGCCAGGGCCCAGATGGGGGTTCCGGACCGGCGGTGGCGAAGTGCACGGTCATACCAGCCCCCCCCCATGCCCAGACGGTTGCCATCGCGGGAGACTGCCAGGCACGGCACCACGATCACATCAGCCTGCGCGAGGGAATCGATTCCCAGGGCGGAACCGGATGGTTCGGGGATACCCGCCCAGCCGGAACGAAGCTCGTCGGTGGCCCAGGCCCAGTCCGGTTCCTTGGACAGTTTCGGGAGCAGCACCTGCCAGCCTCGGCTTCGCAATTCTTTGATGGTGCTCAAGGTGCCGGGCTCATGTCGACGTGATGCATAGATGGCGATCACCCCGGGGGGCGGGAGTGCCTTCAGGAGAGCTGCGAGGCGGGCCTTGTCGAAGTTCTGCCAGCTGGCGTCGTCCAGTGCCTTGCGGCGCGCGGTGATGGTCTCGCGCAGCGCGCCCTTCTCATGTGTGAATTCCATTGGCCTATCGTAGAAACATGGCGCTTTTCGGTCGCAGGAAGTATGCGGAAGAGGAATCTCAGAATGTTGAGGAGCTCCCCGTCCCGACCCTTCCACCGCCACCCGAGCCGGATCTCAACGGGCTGCGCCGTGTTCAGGACCATGTTGAGTACCTGCTGGAACTCGTCGAACCCCTCAAGCCGTTCGGCATGTCGGTGCTGGAGGCATGGAACCAGGTGATCTGTGAGGACATCGACTCCATGATCAACGTTCCACCGAACTCCACGAGCAAGGTTGCAGGCTATGCCGTGCGTGCCACGGATCTGTGGCAGAACGACCAGGTGGTGGAATCGCTTCAGCTGGCCACCGGCACGGAACATCTCGGGATTGGCCAGGCCGTGCCGGTCGATGTTGGGGAGGTGGTTCCTCGTGGAACCACTGCGGTTTTGCCCTACTCCTACGCGACTGTTTCCGGGGATCGCATCGAGATCATCCAGGAGGTGGCGGAGGGCGAATACCTGCGCGCCGCAGGTGAACATCTCGCGGTGGGGGACCGGCTCCTCTCCGAGGGAGAGGCGCTCACCGACCGCAGCGTGGGGATGCTGGCCGCCGCGGGCATCGACAAGGTGCTGGTGAGACCCAGACCGCGCGTGGTGGTCGTCAGCTCCGGGGCGGATCTGGTGGAACCGGGGGAGAGCGTCGGCTACGGCGAGTCTACGGATGCCAACTCGTTCCTGATCTCCGCCGCCGCCCGGGCTGCCGGTGCGACGGTGTTCCGTGTTGCCGTGCACTCCAACGACAAGCAGGAATTGAAACAGGCCATTACCGACCAGCTGATTCGTGCCGACCTGGTCATCTCGACCACTGGGGGGCGTCGTGAGGAGTACGAGGCAGCGGCCGAGGCCATGTCCGAGTTGGGCCTGGTGGATGCAGTCGAGGTGGCGATGTCGCCGGGACGCACCCAGACCTTCGGGTTGATCGGTGAGGAACGCGTCCCGATGGTGATGTTGCCCGGGAACCCTGTGTCGGCTTATGTGTCCTTCCAGGTGTTCGTGTGGCCGCTGCTGCGGCGTCTCATGGGTGCCGAGGTGCGCCGCAAGTCCGTGCGCGCCATCGCCAGGACGACCATGCGCTCAATCTGGGGGCAGCGGCACCTGCTGCGTGCCGAGGTCATTGACGACGGGCGGCTACGCACCGCCACCCGGATCAGCGACCCTTTTGCCATGGCGGAACTGGGTCGCGCAAATGCATTGATCGTTTTGGATGAGGACACCGAGCTGGTACGACCCGGGGAGGCCGTACAGTGCTGGCTGCTAGACAAATCCTGAGTTTTTTTCAGGATTCTCGGCGTGCCACCGGCCCGAATCACACCGGTGTTGTTTAACGTGTGATCGTGCTCGCGGGAATTGTCATCAGTGTGTTGGTCCTGGCCGTCCTGGCCTTCGGACTGCCCTGGTTGTCGGTGCACAAGGACGACCTTGACGCCATCGACGGGGATCCGGCAGAACGCTTCTCCGGTTCCATGCGGATTCTGCGTGAGCACACCGCCGCCGACTACGACGACGAGCCTCCCGTGGAGGTGTCGACGCCTCTGACCCGCAGGGCCGAGCTCACCGAACTGCGGCTGAGGGCTCGAGCTGCCGCCATGCGGCGGCGACGCATGGTCACGATGCTCGGGTCGATGACCTTGTTGTGCTTGGTGCTCAGCGTGTTCAACGTCGTGCCCGGCTGGGCGGTCGCGATCCCCGTCGTCGCCTTGGGAGCGTTCCTGGTGTCCGCTCGGGTCGGGGTGAAGAAGATGCATCGCAGGCTCGACGAGAAGGCCGCGCAGGTCAAGGCCGGTTACGTCGACAGCGAGGCCACCTCGACGATGAAGGCGGTCGAGGAGGAAACCTCCCACGAGTTCTCCGTCGATCTGACGGCGCCTGAGAAGACCGGGCCGCTGTGGGACCCGATTCCCGTGGTTACCCCCACCTACGTCTCGAAGCCGCTCGTGCCGCGAACCGTTCGCACCATCGATCTGTCGGCTCCCGTCACCAACACCGTCATCATCCCCACAGCCGAACGTCCGGCAGCAGGACCCAAACCGCGGCGGGCCGCTCCTGCTGACTGGGACATGGAGGAGGAGAGCTCCTGGCCCAGGGCCGTGGGGCAGTGATGATTTGCCACATCGCCTGACGCTGGTGCTACCATCATCCGGTACTTGGGGCTATGGCGCAGCTGGTAGCGCGTCTCGTTCGCAATGAGAAGGTCAGGGGTTCGAATCCCCTTAGCTCCACCACAAGCGACTTACACGAAACATCACCCACGTGAATGTGGGTGCCGCCCTCCGGGAGTTCCTCCTGGAGGGTTTTTTGGTTGCCGGGGAGCTGGGTGGCCGGGGTGTTGTGCGGCCTACGCCGCCTCGTCCTGGGGCTCGGTGCCGTGGTCGCGCCGACGGTTGCGGTGATCGGGAAAGCGGTTCTACGCCTCGGGCGCGCGGGACGTGAGGGCCAGGTCCAGCATTGTGGCCGTCGATGCGTAGATTGTGGCCCAGTGTGATCCTGTTCCCAGACGTCGCGCTAGCGGCGGGAGGCTCGTCACCACGTCGATGTGGTCGGTGATGTCGTGGTGAATTCCGTATCCATATGATGGCTCACCGCTTCTGGCGTGGGCTCTGAGCCTCACCCAGCTTCCGCCGTACAGTCTCACCAGACCTTCGCCGAGAAAAGCTTCGTAGAGGGTTCTTGTCCGCTCCGCTTCGGTGTCCGAGAGCTGTACATACGCTTGTTCCGCTGCCAGAAGCGATGCTTCCGACCATGGGGTTTCCTGATCGATGCCAGGGATCTCCGTTCTGTGGGTGTCGATGAGGTCACGAAAACCGACGACTGTTGGGTGGTCGGGTGGCAGGATGACGAAATCATCGTTGTTGAGCACAGAGCTGGTGCCGAATCTGCCGCCACTGCGGTGCGCGCCGTTACCCGTCCGCGTGTCACTGCGAGGATGCTGGGAGGGGTGCCGTGGGTCAGACAATTCCGAGATCCTTGGCGCGGGCAACGGTTCCCGTGCGGGAAGAGCTGCCAAGTTTCGACGCGGCAGACGAGAGCCTCGCCTTGATCGAAGATTCCGAGAGGTGCAACGCCTCCGCGATCTCACGATTGGATTTCCCCAAGGACAGCAAATGCAGCGCATCCTGCTCCCCTGAGGTCAAGTCGTCGACCTGTGACGGCTCGGCGGGACGGGTATCGAAGAGCATTTCGAGAATGATTTCTGAGAACACAAAGAGGCCTGAAACGGCAGCGTGAATGGCACTGATCAGCGTACCCGGCTCTGCGTCCTTGAGAAGATATCCGGATGCGCCCGCCCCGATCGCTTTTATCAGACTGTTCTGGTCGCAGCGCGAGCTGAACATCAACACGCGAGCCTCTGGTTCCAGGGCGTGAATCTCGGCAGCGGTACTCACGCCATCCATGTCCGGCAACTGAACATCCATGAGGACCAGGTCGACTGCCTCGGAGGTAAAGATTTCAAGCGCCTGGGTGCCGTTCTCGGCGAATCCTACTGTGCTGATTCCCGGAGTGCGTGAGAGTATTTTCTGGAGACTCTGTCGCACGAACAGGTCATCATCAACCACTAGAACTCTGATGTTCATTTTCTCCAAGCACCCCTTCCTTGCATCACTCGCGCTGGCTCGACCCTCTCAGCGTACGACAGGCATGTCCGGTTCGCCGGTGCATGAAGAAAACTGCCCGGAAGGGCAGCAGGACTGTCCGAAAGGTCAGCGATCACGGATCGCAGAGGCTGTGTGGTTGCTTCTGGCGGCATCTTGATCCATCTGGGTGCTTGATCGGTCCGGTTGACCAGTGCGCGCCGTCATGGGGTGTTGGAAGGCTGTTTCCCGTCCCGGAATCAACCAATCATCACAGAGGAGTTGACATGACACCGACATCCACGTTCCGCTCTCGCGTGAAGAGAGCAGCCGTGACGTCTCTGGCAGGGACGATCCTGCTCGGCGGGGTCGGCCTCTGAGTGCAGCAGGCATCCGCGACCACGAGTGGCTCGCCCGCGGTCTTCACGAACGATCAGAACGGTGAACGGACCGCCGGGGACATCAGCGCCACCGACTGGGAAGCCATTGCGCGCCAAGCGGAAGCGGCAGGCGATCGAGAAGGTGCTCAGGCTGCCCTTAAGGTTGCCGAGCGAGGTGGCGTGGCTGGTAATGGACAGGAGTCCGTCTTCGCTATCGCCAAGAAACTGGCCAAATTGGCCTTGAAGCATGGGCGTATTTTTTTGCCAAAGACCATTCGCTCTTGGGCGGACAAGATCTATGGCTTGATAGACTCCATTGAAGCCACGAGCGAGCTGGGTATCGCAACCTTCCTCACGCAGAATGGCATCCCGGCGGATGTGGCCATCGAAATCGCGCGGTGGATCGTGACGTTCGCCTGAACGAGAGGGGCCAGGACATGAGTTCAAAAGACCAGCCCGTCACATTCTGGGGTGCGATCATCATGTTCTGGCTCCTCGTCGCCGCCATCATCGTTTCCACCGTCCCCATGATGGTAGGGGTTGCGATCGTCGCTCTCATTCCGGGGGTCGGGGAGCTTCAGAGTCTCAACCCGTGGCTTCTTCTTCATTTCCTGTGGATGTATCCGGCTGTTTGGGGTCTCAGCTTAGTCGTTGATTCTGTCCTGAACCATCTCTTTGCTACGGGAAAGTCGAAGAAGGTTGGGGAATTGCTCGGGAACGTTCTTGCGTGGCTCTTGATATCGTGGTTTTTTACTGTCTTTTTTCGCGACCCCTTGGGGGCTTTGCTGGCCGGTCTGATATCAGCTGTCACCATGAAGCCCTTCGTGACCTGGCTGGAGAAACACGCCCCGAAGGATGATGACGATCCCGGTGGTGATGGCGCCGGGAAGGAGGGGGTGTCGGAGTGATCGTGTCCGGGGAGTCGGTGATCGACCGTCGATGTGCCGAGCCAGCTACTGTTTTTTGAACGTGTGATCGGAGGGAGTGGGGTCGTGGCGTCGAAGGATCAGCCCGTCAGCTTCTGGGGCGCGATTATCATGTTGTGGCTCCTTGCAGCTATCAGCGCCGTTGCCGCCGTACCGATGGCTGTGGGTGTGGTGAGCGTCGCCCTCATCCCGGGTGTTGGTGAGCTTCGGAGCCACGATCCATGGCTCTGGCTCAATCTCCTGTGGATGTTTCCTGCTTTTGGGTCATCACTGTGGTCATCGATAAGTTCCTGACCGCTCTTCTTGTCATGGGGATTTTCCGGAGAATCGATGACGTCTTTGAGGACCTCCTCATGTGGTTCGCGGTCGCTTGGCTGTTCACAACCTTCTTCCAAGGTCTCCTCGCGGCGCTGACGGCCAGCCTGATCTCGCTCGTCCTCATGAAATTCCTGCTCGACTGGTTGGAGAAACGTCCTCCGAGAGAGCACGAAGAAATGGTGCGAGAAGCAGCCGCGGAAAGTAGTTTGTGATTGCCCGCACCCCTGACGGAAACCTGCCAACAAGGCGTGACCGCTTCGCCCACGTGGACGTGTGCGGCTATTCGTAGATTCCCTCGAGCACGGTCCACTGCAGAACGTGCCCCTCAATCGCGTGTTTGAGGCCTGCCAGGCGGGTTCTGGAGGGGATCGTCAGGGTGCAGTCGAGCGCGTAAACGGTGAACCGGTAGGTGTGTGTCATGCCCAGGGGAGGTTTCGGGCCACGGTATCTGTGCCACCCATAGGCGGTTCCCTGGACGATTCCCGTCGAGGGATTGACGCGACCCGGTGGGATGGCGGCCGGTATCGAATCCCCCGGAGGGATGTTCCATGCGATCCAGTGGGCCATGGAGCCGAACAGGGGATGGGTCAGGTCCTCGAGCGTCACCGCCAGGGTGCGGGTGCTCGGGTCGAGGCCGTCGAGGCGCAGCTTGGGGGAAATGTTCCTTCCCCGCCCGGTGAAGTCGGTTCGGAAACGTCCATCGGAATCGATGCAGTCCGACCTCACGGTGAGCGTGGTGGAGTCGTCGGAGATGCCCATGCCTCCATCCTAGGAAGCCTCCCAAACGGTTGATTTCGCACCTGTTGTTCCACGATCACGTGAAAGGTCGGGCGGCCTGCTTCGGCAAGCCGCCCGACCGCGGATTCGCAAACCTAGGGCGTGGGGGTCAGGCGAAGTCGTTGACGGTGAGCTGGACTCCTGACGGTAGCGTCGCGAAAGCGACCGGGGTGAACAGCGTGCCCGAGCCGTCGGCGTCGAAGAACAGCGTCTCTCCCTGCTGATACACCCGCGTGGTGGCGGTGACCGCGTCGGCGGTGAACCAGTTGCCGCTCAGGCCGCCGAAGGTGGCCACGGGCAGGCTGATCTTGTCCTGTCCGGGGGTGAAATCCGTGATCGTGTCGACGTCACCGTTCAGTTGGCCATCCAGGACGAACCTGTCATGTCCTGCGCCACCAGTGAGCGTGTCCTTTCCCTGACCGCCTGCCAGGGAGTCGTCGCCGGCAGCGCCGTCAATGACGTTGTCCGCGGAGTTGCCATGCATCGTGTTCGACAGCTCGTTGCCCGTGGCCCGCAGCGGATCGCTGCCCAACATCCGGAGATTCTCCACCCCCGACGGCAGGGTCGAGTCGACGGCGGCGTTGAGGGTGTCGGTGCCCCCGGCGTCGGTCACGGTGTCGTCGGGGGAGTCGACGACGAGGTTGGTGTCCTTGCCATCGCCCTGCTGCGTGGCGATCTGGGAGTGCTGGATGCCGATCGTCTGGTCGGTGTAGGTGACGTGGGCCGTGCCGACGCCGTCGAGGGTGCCCTCATGCTGAACCAAGGGCTTGTCGACCGGGTAGCCGGTACCCGCCAGCTGGTTCCCGGACAGGTTCAGGCCCGTATTGTTGCCGATGAGACGCTCGTTGCCATTCTTGCCCCTGGAGACATCGGCAGCCACATAGAAGGGGTTTCCGGCGGGCAGCATCACATTGCCGGTGATCGTGGTTCCCGTGAGGTCCCTTCTTCCCCCGGCATAGTCCACCGGTGTGGGGGAGGCTGTCGAGCTGGGGGAAGGTTCCGGACCGGGAGAAGCGCTCGGCGACGGGGTGGAGGTTCCCGGCTCACCTGGGTTGGTTCCCATGTATGAATACTGGTTGTTGTTCATTCCAGCGGAGAAAGAGGACGCCTTGTCCCAGATGGATTCCACTGCGATGACCGACCTCTTGGCCTGTCCTGAGAGGACGTTTCCGCTGAAGGCGTTGTTGTCCGAGTGAGGCCCAATGTACAGCATCCACTTGGGATTTATCGGCTCGCTGTCGTTAATGCTGGGATTATTCTTGCTAGGCACTTCTGCTGCTTTGTCATTGAAGGTCTCAATGGTGTTGTCTCGGAAGGTGTTGTCGTGGCTGCCCTGGTAGGCCTGGACCAGCCCTTCTCCCCGGGAGACGCCAGTGACGATCGTGTTGCGCTGGATCGTGTTGTCGCGCGACCCGTAGGCCAGGTGGATGGATGCTGAAACGCTGTAGTTGAAGTGATTGTCCTCCACCGTGTTCTTGTAAGAGCTGTTCTGCATGGACAGGTTGCGAGTGTTCATGGTGGAGAAATTGTTGCTCACGATGCTGCACCCGACCCCGACGAACTCGATGCCGTAGTAACTGCCGGTGATGTGATTTCCGGAGACGGTGACCCTGGTTGCCCTGTGGGTGAGTTCCGGGAGCTCACCGGTTTCCACGAATTGTTTGTAGACACCCGCGGCATCCTTCGAAAGGCCAGACTCAACGCCGATCGCGACGAGTCCTTCGGTGCGTTGCAGCCTGGTCGCCATCCTGATCCGATTGTTCTCGATACGTATGTTGTCAACATCACCTTCACGCCCCAGCACTGTGATGCCGCGATAGTTGGAATTGACGATAGTCAGACCGCTGATGGTCACATCGCTGATGTTTTCTTTTTCCTTCGGGTACGCCGTCACCCCGCCGGTGTAGGGGTTGGAACCCGCCAAATTGATCGTGACATTGGTCAAGGTCGTTCCGCTGGATCCGGGCGCGATTCGGAAGGCGTACTTTGGATGTGAGCTGGTTCCGTCCTCAATCGAGACATTGATGGTGGCACCTGCGCCGTCGAAGTACGTGAGTCCCTTCGGAAGCACGAGCTCGGCGGAGATGGTGTAGCTCTGCGACGGGCTCAGTCGGACCCCGACGCCACGCTGCGTGGCGAGCTCCAGAGCGGCCTTGAGGGTGGACGTCGCATCGGCGGGAATGTCCTGCGCCAGCAGGGGAACGAACCCTACTTTCTTGCCGTCCCTGACCTCTTCGAAGGTGGTGGCGTAGGTCGTGTCATTGATGGTGACCTCACCATCCCCGGTGCCCTTCGCGTAGGTGAGCGAGGTGACGCCATCGGTTAGGACGAAACCCGTCGAGTCCTTCGGGAGCTGCGTGCGCGCATCGGCCAAGGAATGGAACTCCGGCAGGCCGGCACTCGGCTGGGCAGCTGTCGATGTGGGCGCGGACGGGACGTTTCCTGCCGAGGCCGAATGGGGCGACGTCGGAACGGGTCCGGGACAGGTGTCCTCCGAAGACTGTGGTGCTGCGGGGGCCGAGAGCGAGTCGGCGGGACTCAGCGCTTCCCGTGCCGTGGGGGAGGCGCAGCCCGTGAGTGCGACGAGGGAGCAGACCAGCGTGGTCAGCAGCGGTCGCGATGGTGAGTTCATGAGACGGCTCCAGTTCGTGTGATGCTCCACTGCGGAAGCGTTGACTGGGGTGCCGGATACAAGAATAGCCACAAGGCGATGCGATGGGGAAGGCACGCCGAGGCGCTGTCGCGACATCAGGGTAGGGTAGGGGATCAGCCGGATCCGGAAGGTGGTTGAGTCAGGTGTGACGCTGTTACCACCTGCAGAAACTCTTTGCGAGATGGTTGCTGATCGATAGTTATTACTGCCGGATGGTGCCGGCGAGGTAGCGTAACAAGAACAACTTCACCAAGATCTGTCGCACGGCGCTTCACGCTGGCTGGTGGCAGGTCGTGAACCAATCCAAGTGCCAGGTCGGTTCGACGTCCTTTTGTCGAAGAGGTGGCCTCGATGCCCTCGTTCCGATGGTGGGCTGTTGACCGTGCGAATGATAGGAGGAGGAATAAGGGTGAAAGCGAAGCCGGGACCGGAACCTCGAAGGTCGTCTGGTGACTCTCTCTGCGACATCCTCGAAGACTCCGAGCATTTCATGAAGAAACGGATGAGGCGCAAATTTCCCCTAGTCGTCGTGTTCGTTGCGTGCATGGTGCTTCTCGTGTCAGCCATCTTGGTGAGTATCGGATGGACGACGATCCCTCGGGGTGTGGTCATGGCTCTGATGCTCTTCATCGGCCTGATCGGTGTCATCGCGTACAAAACATATGTGTCACGAAACAGTGAATACACCCTGGGGTTCAGGATCGCCTACTCGTTGATCCTGATGGCGGGATTCCTTGTGCCACAGTGGGGGACGGATAGATTTGCCAACCTGCTGGTCGGAGCTCTTGCGGCTACTGTTGGTGGGGAGATTTCGCAGCGCGCCTCCCGCTTCCTGAAGAAAGACCGACGAACGCGGAATGAGCGGTAGCTCTGGTTGAATCCGCGGCGATGGGGATTCCTATCCTTCCCGCCCGACAAGTGCGCTCCT
>ERZ773066.1018-NODE-1018-length-14722-cov-3.598350_pt1 | contig 14722 bp, 9 predicted proteins | sample MGYA00580573_ERZ773066 | MGnify/ENA primary metagenome ERZ773066 (study PRJEB29015, sample SAMEA2738128) | human oral metagenome | biome: human oral; feature: human-associated habitat; material: saliva | place: China | collected 2203 ... | reverse complement strand
CGCTATAATCTTCACATCCGTAAGCTGAAAAACCGTAAGGATGTAGAGGAAAACAATTTAGGTCGCCGCATCTTTGAGCTCATCAACGAAGCTTACGCCCCCCTGTTTGGTTTCTCTCGTATGACTGATCGGCAGATTGACGGCTATGTAAATATGTACATTCCTCTGCTCGATTTGCGAATGGTGACGCTCATTGAAAATGAGAACGATGAGCTTGTCTGCGTTGGAATCTCCATGGGGTCTCTTTCGCGCGCCATGCAGAAGGCGAAAGGCAAACTCTTCCCCTTCGGGTGGTTCCATCTGGTGAAGGCGCTGAAATGGAAACACGACAAAGTGCTGGATTTGCTGCTTGTTGCCGTTCGTCCAGACTATCAGGGTAAAGGTGTGAACGCACTGCTCTTCACGGATCTCATCCCCATTTATCAGCAAATGGGCTTTGAATATGCAGAGAGCAACCCCGAGTTGGAAATCAATGAGAAGGTGCAAAGCCAGTGGCAGTATTTCAAAACAGAGCAACACAAGCGCCGCCGCTGCTACAAAGCAAATATCTAAACACAACATAACGACAAAGCCCCAACCATATAATGGCAGAAGAAAAGGAAGCAGAACTGACGCCCGCAGTTGAATATCATCAGCGCGAAGAATACGATGAAAGTAAAATCCGTCACTTGGACGATACGGACCATATCCGTACGCGTCCCGGTATGTATATCGGCCGATTGGGCGATGGTAGCCATGCCGAAGACGGTATCTATGTGCTGTTGAAAGAAACGATAGACAATTCCGTCGACGAATTCAACGAAGGTTTCGGTAAGCGTATAGAAGTGGAAGTGGAGAACGAAAAGGGAGCCTCCATTCGCGACTACGGTCGTGGCATTCCCTTGGGCTCGCTGGTGGCTGCCGTGTCGCAGTTGAACACCGGTGCCAAGTACGATACGGCTGTCTTCACTGCCAGTGTGGGTCTGAATGGTGTGGGTTTGAAAGCCGTCAACGCACTCAGCCAGAAGTTTATAGCGCGTAGTCATCGCGATGGCCGATTCCACGAAGCCTCTTTCGAACGTGGCAAACTCGTTAGCGAAAACGAGGGCGACACAGAGGAGGAGAACGGTACATATATTTATTTTGAACCCGACCCTACGCTGTTCCTCCATTTCAAGTTCCACGATGAATTTGTCAGCAATATGCTGCGCAACTACACCTATCTGAACACGGGTCTCGCCATCTTCCACAACGGCCACCGCATCATCTCTCGCAATGGTCTTGAGGATTTGCTCAACGACAATATGACGGAGCAAAGTCTCTATCCCATCGTCCACCTGCAAGGCGAAGGAATCGACATTGCGTTCACACATACCAATCAGTATGGCGAGGAATACTACTCCTTCGTTAACGGCCAGCACACCACGCAAGGCGGTACGCATCAGAGTGCCTTCAAAGAGCATATAGCACGAACGTTCAAAGAATTTTTCGGTAAGAACTTCGACGTGCAAGATGTGCGCAACGGACTCGTGGCAGCCATTGCGATTCGCGTGATAGAGCCTATGTTTGAGAGTCAAACTAAAATAAAACTTGGTTCTCTTTCGATGGCTCCCGATAAAGATAAGAATGGTCGTCCTTTCCCCCTTTCAGGCATTAGCGTGAATAAGTTTGTTGGAGATTTCATCAAGGAGCAGGTTGACAACTATCTACACAAGAATCTCGACATTGCTGAAATCATTCAGCAAAAGATACAAGACAGCGAAAAAGAGCGCAAAGCCATTGCGGGAGTAACCAAAGTGGCTCGTGAGCGCGCTAAGAAAGCCAATCTCCACAACGAGAAGCTCCGCGACTGCCGCCTGCACCTCAACGATACTATCAAAGGTAAGCGAGCTGGCAGCAAGAACCGCGAAGAGGACGACCACGACCTGCGCGAGGACACGAGTCTCTTCATCACCGAGGGCGACTCTGCCAGCGGTAGCATCACCAAGAGCCGCGATGCCAACACGCAAGCAGTGTTCAGCCTTATCGGAAAACCGCTCAACTGCTTCGGAAAAACGAAAGAAGTGGTCTATACCAACCGTGAGTTCTATCTATTGCAGTCGGCACTCAACATAGAGGACGGACTCGACGGCTTGCGCTACAACAAGGTTATTATAGCCACGGATGCCGACGTGGACGGAATGCACATCCGCCTGCTGATGCTGACTTTCTTCCTCCAGTTCTTCCCCGAACTTGTCAAGACGGGCCACGTCTACATCCTTCAGACGCCGCTCTTCCGCGTACGCAATAAGAAGAAAAAAGTGAAGGCGGCAAAAGTCAAAACCGTAACAGATAAAAGTGCGGGAGCGCCATTCTGAAAAAGGCTCAGAACAGTGATCGTTCCGAATATGAAACGATTTACTGTTATACAGAAGCCGAACGCTTGGCAGCGATTGAGAAACTAAGCCCCGACCCTGAGATTACCCGCTTCAAAGGTCTTGGTGAGATTTCCCCCGATGAGTTCCGCCACTTCATAGGGCCCGAAATCCGTCTTGAACAAGTGCATCTCCACAAAAGCGACAAGGTGAGCGATCTCTTGAGCTACTATATGGGTAAGAACACCATTGAGCGACAGAACTTCATCATCGACAACCTCGTGGTGGAAGAAGATCTCGCAGAAGGAGATGTTGATAACGACATATTGGACGAATAATTTTTTGTCCTATTCAGTAATAAAACCGCAACAATCAGTCAGTCCGCTGCCTTTGTTGCGGTTTTTATTGTTCAGTCCTTGATATCAAAAAGATGTAAAAATAGAGATAGAAAGTTAGGAAAATCGTAACTTCGCGCTCTAATAAAAAGAACAGACAGTATGAAGATAGCCGTGTTCCCAGGGTCGTTTGATCCCTTCACTGTTGGCCACGCCAGCATCGTGGAGCGCGCCCTGCCCATGTTTGATAAAATCATCATCGGTGTGGGTGTGAATGGAAGCAAACGTCCGCTCTACACGCCAGAACAACGCGTACAAGAAATTAGCGAGCTCTATAAAGATGAGCCGCGCATCAGTGTTGTTAGCTACAATGATTTGACCATTGATTTGGCGCGCCGCCACAACGCACAGTTCATTGTGCGCGGACTGCGTAGTGTGAAGGACTTCGAATACGAGCGCGATGTGGCATCAATGAACCAACGCCTCGGAGGGGTCGAAACAGTGATGCTTTTCTGCGAAGAACGCCACGCCTATATCAGTTCGAGCGTTGTGCGCGAACTCATTGCCTTTGGCAAAGACGTCTCCGACTTTCTCCCTAAAAAATAGAAGATAAAAAAGAACAATGAAAAAGTACATATTCCTACTGTTCGCCCTGCTTTGCGCGAACGGTCTTCATGCGCAGCACGATTTCGGCGACATCGACGTTGAGCAGCTTCGCAAATTGCAGATGGCGCAAATGGCCATCACCAGTCTCTATGTGGACAGTGTTGATCAAAAGAAGTTGGCCGAAGATGCCATTCGCGGCATGCTCGACAAGCTCGATCCTCATTCCTCTTACTCTAATGCGAAGGAAACAAAACAGCTAACAGAGCCGCTCGATGGCAACTTCGAAGGCATCGGCGTACAGTTCAATATGCTGGAAGATACGCTTGTGGTCATCCAAACCGTGCGCAAAGGCCCGAGCGAGAAAGTCGGAATCCTCTCTGGCGACCGCATCGTGAGCGTTGATGGCCTCCCCATTGCCGGCGTGAAAATGAGCCGCGATAGCATCATGACAAAGCTGCGCGGTCCGAAGGGAACGAAAGTGAAACTCGGTATTGTGCGCCGCGGCGTGAAGGAGACGCTCTACTTCATCGTTACGCGCGACAAAATCCCCCTTAACACGCTCGATGCCTACTACATGATAGAACCCGGTATTGGCTATATCCATCTCGAGCAGTTTGGTGCCACCAGTGGTAAAGAAATGAACGATGCCATCAAAGCCCTACAGAAACAAGGTATGAAGCATCTCATTCTCGATCTTCAGATGAATGGCGGCGGATATTTAGGTTCTGCTGTTGAGGTGGCAAATGAGTTTTTGAAACCAGGTGCACTCGTGGTCTATACTGAAGGACGCAAACAGCCCAAGCAGGTGCTCACGGCCGAAGGCGGCGGACTCATGCAAAATGGTAAATTAGTGGTACTCGTTGATGAATACACCGCTTCAGCTGCCGAAATCGTTTCGGGAGCTATCCAAGACCACGACCGCGGCACCATTGTTGGACGTCGCACCTTTGGTAAAGGTCTTGTGCAACGTCCCCTTCCTCTTCCCGATGGCTCTATGATTCGCCTGACTACGGCCCACTACTACACGCCCTCTGGTCGTTGTATTCAGAAGCCATACGTCAAAGGTCAGAAGGAAGAATACAACCAAGATCTGGAACAACGCTATAAGCACGGTGAACTCGTATGTAAAGACAGCATCCATCTCGATTCTACTAAAGTGTATCGCACATTGGAGAAGCAACGCATCGTTTATGGTGGCGGTGGCATAATGCCCGATGTCTTCGTACCGCTCGATACTACAACCTACTCCAAATACTACCTCGCTCTGCGCCGTGCCAATATCATCAATGAGAAAAGCTTGAAATTCATCGACAACCACCGCAAGGAAATCAAACGCCAGTATCCCGAATTCAAAAAGTTTATGGACACTTACGAAGTGCCGCAAACGCTCATCAATGAGATTATCGAAGCCGGCAAGCAGAAAAAGATAGAAGCCAAGGACGATAAGGAAATGCAAAAAACGCTCCCCGACTTGCGTTTCACGCTAAAGAGCCTCATTATTTATGATGTGTGGGATCGCAACGAATACTTCCAATTCGTCAATCGCCGCAGCGATATTGTCAAGAAAGGTCTCGAACTCATTAAGAAGTAAGTACCGATAAATTCATATACCAACCATTCCCGAATCTTTGTGGCTCAGGAATGGTTTTTTTGTTTCACTGCCTCTCTGTGGAGCGCCTTTGTAGTCAGGTACCAGAAGTGTAATACAGTCATCACGCTGGCTTTTTATTACAACAAGTGTTGGCAGAAAAAAGCTGATGAAGCTTCGTTTTCTTCAGAACTTTCTCATCATACTGATGATGGAAATATGCTCAATGAGCTTTACATGTACTCCATTCAACGTTATTCAATCCAAATTCGGTTTAAGGAACGCTCTTTCATGAGTTTCTTAAATCGAAATTGGGTTGCAGGGGGGGAGGCAATTATTGTGTATATGTGCGTGAATATCCTTATTGCGTCAGCTGATAGAATAAGGCTGTCAGCTGACGCGCTTATAGTGTTTCTAAACGCAATAAGGAAAAATATGAGTGGAGAAGGATTCGCTCTTTCCTATAAGTTCTTTTTTAGTGGGGGAGAGGGTTACAATATTTTTTCAAATGCTAAGCGTTCTGTTTTTTCGGTAGTGCCGCGCTGATAGTAGACTTTTCCGCAATAAATGAAGCCAAGGTGGCGTACGAGAGAGAGCATCTCAGCGTTATCGTAGTTGGTGTCTATGCGGATGCTCTGCACTCCGCGTTTTCGGCAAAGGCGTTCTGCTTCCGAAAAGATGCGCCGCGCGAGACCGCGTCTCAGTGCGGAATGCAGAACAGCCACGCGATGAACAACAGCATAAGGCGACGCAGAGAGCCAACTTCCTTCGAGTGCATCGTAAGCTGGTTCGCCGCGAAAAGAGATGGCTGCATAAGCCACTATTTTTGCATCTTCTTCTATAACATAGCCCATGCCCGAATCGAAGTCGGCTTGTAAGTCAGTTTTAGCAGGGTAGTTTTCATCCCACTGCTGTCGCCCCTTTGCCACCATAGTTTGTGCAGCTTCACGAAGGATGCGGAATACCGTATCAAAATCAGAAGGGCGGACAGATCGGAAAAAGGTTTGCATACACTCTAAAATTAGATTGCAAAGAAAGCAAAACTCGTGCGTTTATACAATCTATGGCGCATCATTTAGCTTCTTTTGCTATTAAAAAATGATTTTTCGGAGAAAAAATTTTGCTGTATTATCGGTAAGTACTATCTTTGCACCGCTTCTTTAACGAGGAGCAAGGATTGTCCTATGGTGTAATGGCAGCACTAGAGTTTTTGGTTCTCTCAGTCTTCGTTCGAATCGGAGTAGGACAACGCAGTTAGAGTCCTGTGCTTTTGCGCAGGACTCTTTGTATGTTTATATGTGTGAAAAGACTCTCTATGAGCGGTTAAGAACGACGAACAATAGCAAAAAACTCATTGTGAGGCAGATACTTTAAACAATCTTTTGCAAAAGCACAAAAGAATCGTTACCTTTGTGGCATCATTACTTACATTATCAATTAAATATCTTTTTTATGAAGAAATCTCTACTTCTTTTAGTTACATTGTTTACGGCCCTGTTTGCAGGAGCAGAAACGATTGACAACAAAACAGCTACATGGACTGCAGCTGGTGATGGTCTCACGCTGACTTCAGGTACCTATACTCTTACTGCATCAAAAGCAACAGGTAAGACAGTGCCTGCACACCACAAGGATGGCGATATTCGTGTGTACGCCAAAGGTACGCTGACTGTTACGACTACGGGTGCTAACATGAAGTCTATCGTGTTCAATATTGCTAAGACTGGTATCTACGTTCAAGCAGATATGTCTGCTTCAACGGGTACTGTAACTGTTGATACAACAGCAATGACGGTTACTTGGACTGGCGATGCTAACAACGTGGTTCTCACTGTTGGCGATAAGGCTACTTATGGTCGTCAGAGCACTAAAAATGGTCAGTTCCGCTTTATCAAAGCTGAAATCACAGCAAACGGAACTTCTAGCAGTGGTGAAACTGGCGGAACTCAGACTGCTACAGAAATGACGATTGCTAGTCTCAACGCTCTGACAGCTGATCAAGCAAACGTTCGTCTGAAGTTTACAAATGCTAAGGTGCTCGGTTCTCACACTACGAAGAAAGGTGCTAAGTCTATCTATGTTCGCGAAGGCAACAAGGCTATCATCCTTTTCAATACTGGTCTTGAACTGAACGATAATGCAGTGCTCAACGGTTATGTTGATGTTGATTTCAAGGTTTATAATGGTATGCCTCAGGCTGTAAAGAACGCTCAGACCTCTGCAAGCAATCTGACTGTTACTGAAAGCCCAGAGGAAGCAATGCCTGTTGAGACTACTATCGCAGAACTCAACGCTAAGAACCACTTGGCAGACCTCGTTGTCCTGAAGGGTGTCACTATTGAGTCAGAAAAGAGCGGTAAGTACACTAACTACTACGCTGTTTCTGGTAGCGATCGTATCCAGCTCTTCGGCGGTGTCGATGTGAAGGATTACGTGAATGGTAAGAAGTACGACGTAGTGGCTATCTTCAACCAAATCTTCAAAGGTACAACGCCTGAAATTGCTCCCACGAAGGTAACAGAATCTAATTCTACCGGTATCAGCACTATCAAGGAAGCTCAGAAGGTTGTTGTTTACGACCTCCAGGGTCGCCGCGTGCAGAAGGCTGAGAAGGGTCTCTTCATCATCAACGGTAAGAAAGTCCTCGTGAAGTAATTCACAGCACACAAAATTTTTATAAGGTCGTCCAAAACTGGGCGACCTTTTTTTGCGTGAAAAATACTCTATAACTTATCTATTACTATTAAGAATAAAAAAGCTTGGAGAGAGTATAAAACTGACCTGATTTCACAGAGAAAAGGGCTTTGTGCAAAATAAAATAAAAAATTCTCCAAAAAATATGCAAGAGATTTAGATAAAGATATATATTTGCAAAGTCAAGTTAACAAATGTTCGTTATGAGGTGAGTCATAGAAAATACAAAAACTCAAAAAAAGGATGACTCTCTAGCATAGTTTTTTCACTAAGACGAAGATACCTGACAAGAAACAAAGCAAAAAACCTAATCAAACAAAATAAAGTAACAAACCTTTTAATCATCTTCATCTATGTCTCATCTCTCAAATTCATTCGGAGCGTTTTTGCTTCTGACGGTTATGGGTGGTGGATTGGCACCAGAAGTTTTGGCGTCAAGTGTCCGACCAACGATGACTATCACGCAGCAGCAAGATGCGCTACAAGGCGTAGTAACAGACGCTAATGGCGAACCTGTAATGGGCGCCGCTGTGCGAGTTAAGAATTCGGGCCGTGTTTCCGTCACTAAGGGCGACGGTTCTTTCTCTATTCCAGGAGTGAAAAAAGGCTCTGTTGTAGTCATCTCCTTCTTGGGCTATGATACACAAGAGGTGACGTGGAATGGTGGTCCACTAAAAGTCACTCTTCAAGAAAAAGACAATACACTGGGCGAAGCAGTAGTCGTGGGCTTCGGTACGCAGAAACGTGTCAACATGACCGGTTCTATCTCTACCGTTAGCGCAAAAGAAATCCAAGCTCGTCCTGTTAATAGCACTGTTGAAGCACTGCAAGGTGTTGTGCCTGGTATGAACTTCGCCGTAGGTTCAGGCGGTGGTGCGCTCGATTCTGATTTAAACTTCAATATTCGTGGTAAAGGAACAATCGGTTCTGGTTCTTCCGTAACTCCGCTTGTCCTCATCGACGGTATGGAGGGCGACATCTCAACCCTCAATCCTCAAGACATTCAAAACATCTCTATCCTGAAAGATGCGAGTACCTCTTCTATTTATGGTTCACGCGCAGCAGGTGGTGTTGTTCTCGTTACAACGAAGAAAGGTAAAGAGGGTAAGGTATCAATCAACTACAACAACTCATTCCGTTTCAACTCTCCACTCAATATGCCGGAGATGATGAACTCCTATGAGTATGCTCTCTTCTTCAATGCAGCTGGACATAGCACCATGTTTACAGATGCTAAGTTGCAGCAGATTAAAGACAATCTTGCAGGAAAAGGTGGCCCCACAATGTACGCCAACCCAAAGACTAACCGTTGGGAGGTTTGGGACAATCTTGATCTGCTCCCATCAGGCAACACCGATTGGCTGAAATACCACTTCGGCAATAGTTTCTCACAAGAACACACACTGAGTATTTCAGGCGGTAGTCAAAAGATGCAATACTACTTCTCTGCTAACTATCTGCAGCGCAATGGTATGCTTAAGCAAGCTAAGGACGACCGCAACCGCTATGCCTTCACAGGGCGCATCAATAGTGAGCTGGCTCCATGGGCACACTTCGGCTATACAACTCGCTTCAACCGTGAGGATTTTGAACGTCCGTCGTTTGTTACTCCTCTCTTCTATCACAATGCTTGCCGTTACTGGCCGATTGTTCCGACTATTGACCCGAACGGACACCCCGTACGCGAATCTTACTACGAAATGCTCAATCGTGGTGGTCTTTACAATATTCAGCAGGATAATCTGGATCAGCAGTTCTCACTCATTCTTGAACCTATCAAGAACTGGACGATCAATACTGAATTGAACTATCGCGCAAGCACCACTTTCCGTCACGAAGATTATCAGACGGTTTACGCTTGGGATGTTAATAACAATCCATACGCAACAGACAATCAGACTTCTTCCGTAACGGAATACGCTTACAAGTCTAACTATTTCAATCCGAATATCTATTCAACTTACCTTCACAGCTTTGGTGATCACAACTTCAAGGTGATGGCTGGTTTCCAAAGCGAATGGTTCCACTATCGCAATGTGACAGGTTCTCGTGATGGTATTCTTTCTAGAGTGCCTACACTGAACACTACTTCCACCAATCCGCGCGTAGCAGGTGGTTTGGCAAGTTGGTCAACAGCAGGTTTCTTTGGTCGTTTGAACTATAACTATGCTGAACGCTACTTGGTAGAAGCAAGTCTTCGCTACGACGGTTCTTCTCGCTTCATCAGATCAAAGCGTTGGAATCTCTTCCCCAGCTTCTCTTTAGGTTGGAATGTTTCTAAAGAAAACTTCTGGAAACCTATCGAAGATAAGATCAACAACTTGAAGCTCCGTTTCACTTGGGGTAAGCTCGGTAACCAAAACACGGACAACTGGTACCCCTTCTATTCTACTATTGGTTATAGTGCTAATGCCGGTAACTGGTTGCTCAACGGAGAGAAGCAGAATCTGGCTTCCGAACCAGCTCTCGTCAGTGCATTGCTCACATGGGAAAAGACCCGCACATGGGATCTCGGTGTTGACTTCGGTGCTTTCAACAACCGCTTGACAACCAGCTTCACTTACTTCCAGCGCAAAACTTTGGACATGGTAGGTCCTGCTCCTGAGCTTCCTGATGTTCTCGGTACGGCTGTTCCTAAGGTGAACAATCTCGATATGACCTCAAAGGGTTGGGAACTTACGCTCGGATGGCGCGATCATATCAACGATTTCTTCTATGGTGCCGACCTCATGCTGAGCGACAATCAAGTGGTTATCGATCGTTATCCCAATGCAGCGAAAGATCTCTCTCAGACATACTATAAGGGTGCTCACTTAGGCGATATTTGGGGCTATGTTACAGAAGGTATGGCTAAGACTCAGGAAGAGATGGATGCTCACCTGAAGAATGCTAACCAAGATGCGCTCGGTTCTAATTGGCGCGCTGGTGACATTATGTACAAAGACCTTAATGGCGATAAGAATATCAATACTGGTCAGAATACGGCAAACGATTCTGGTGACCGTAAGATTATTGGTAACTCCACTCCGCGTTACAACTTCGGTCTGAACCTCACAGCCAGCTATAAAGGCTTCGACTTGAAAGTATTTTTCCAAGGTGTTCTGAAGCGCGATTATTGGCCTGGTGCAGGTGGCGGCGGTGTTATGTTCTGGGGTGCCAGCGGTGGCAAGTGGCAGAGCGTTGCTTTCAAGGAGCATCTCGACTACTTCCGTGCCGATGCAAACGATCCGCTCGGACAGAATCTCAACGCTTACTATCCCGAACCTGATTGGAGCACACAGAAGAACCAGCAAGCACAAACTCGCTACTTGCAAAATGCAGCTTATTGCCGTCTGAAGAACGTTACGTTGGGCTACACTCTCCCAGAAGCACTGACACAGCGTTTCTATGTTCAGAAAGTTCGCTTCTTTGTTTCGGCTGAGAATCTCCTCACTTTCACTAAGTTCACCAAGATGGGCGATCCAGAACTCATCGATGCCGGTGGTTGGGGCTTCAGCAAGACTTATCCGCTCTCTAAGACATGGTCTGTTGGTGTAAGTGTAACTTTCTAACCCTTAGGGCTTACTAAGAACAAAGCGGACACATTCCGCATCAATCTAAATGTACTCTTTAATAAAAAAGACATTATGAAACTAAAATATTTTTCACTGCTGCTGTGTGGTGCGTTAACACTGACAAGCTGTAATGACTTTCTGGATCGTGAACCAGAAGATAGCCTTACTCCTGGTAAGTACTTTACAGCCGAAGCAGACCTTGCTGCATATAGCATCAATCTCTATAATTTCAATTCCATCCAACCTGGTTCTTACGGCATTGGTACTTTCGCCGATGATAACGGTACGGACAACCAGGTGAATGCTGGAGGTTCTAACCTATGGATTCCAGGACAATACAAGGTGGGTAGTAGCAATCCGTGGAACTTCACTCAAGTGCGCCATTGCAACTACTTCTTCGAGAAGGTTCTTCCCAAGTACGAAGCTGGTAAGATTCAAGGCAATGCGGATAACATTAAGCACTACATTGGCGAAATGTATCTTCTCCGTGCATACGCCTACTTCAATCTCCTGAAGAATATCGGCGACTGCCCCATCATCACTACAGCACTTCCCGATGAAGAAAGCGTTCTCCTCAAAGCCTCTCATCGTGATCCGCGTAACAAAGTGGCTCGCTTCATCCTTGAAGACCTCGACAAAGCTATCAGTCTACTCAAAGAGGTTTCTCCCGAAGGCAAGAAAGAACGCGTTTCTCGCGATGTGGCTTATCTGCTTCGCAGTCGCGTAGCTCTCTACGAAGGTACATTCGAGAAGTATCATGCCGGAACAGCTTTTGTTCCAGGTGGTAAGGATTGGCCCGGTGCTGCTGAAGATGCCGCTGGCTATGACAACGCTGCCGAAGTGAAATACTTCCTCGGTGAAGCCATGAAGAGTGCCAAGATGGTGGGCGACAAGATGGTTAGCAAACTTGCTGCTAATACCGCTACAGATGAAGGTATGGATCCGAAGTATAAGTCTATCAATGACTACTATACAATGTTCTGCGATGTGGATATGTCCACTTATCCCGAGGTGCTGATGTGGCGCGAATATAGCGTTGCGAAAGGCACAGGTCACAATACGCAGCAATATTTCCAGAAGAACGGTTGCAACACGGGTTGGACACGTGGCCTTGTCAACTCCTTCGTGATGGAGAACGGTTATCCCATCTATGCCGCAGCTTCTGGCTACAATGACTCTCAAGAGCTGAATGGTATTAGTGCTACATTGGCAAACCGCGACTCACGTATCCGCATCTTCACAAAGGGCGACAACAGTGTTGAGAGCTACTTTGCTGATGGCACCACCGCCAACGTTCAGTTGGGGAACAGCATTTTCGAAGAAACAGAAAAGCGTGCGGTAACGGGCTATATGATGAAGAAGGGTAAGCACTACGACCCCACCATGTATCTGACCCACTTCCACAGTGTGAATGGTAGTCTCTTGTTCCGTGGCGTAGAAGCTCTGCTCAACTATATAGAAGCATCTTATGAACTCAATGGAACAATTGATGCTACAGCTGAAAGCTATTGGAAGGCTATCCGTCGCCGTGCAAAGGTGAATGAGAACTACAATATAACAATTGCTGCCACCGATATGAACGAGGAAGCTAAGGGCGACTTTGCTGCTTACTCTCACAGTAAGCTCATCAATGCAACGCTCTATAATATCCGCCGTGAACGCCGCAATGAGCTGATTGGCGAAGGCTTCCGTTGGGCCGATTTGCAACGCTGGCGCGCTTGCGACCAGGTGAAGAACTACCAGGTTGAAGGTTTCCGCTATTGGGGCACTGTTTACGAAGGTGCATTCCGCGACAAAGACGGTAATGATAAAGCTGTTGTCGACTTAACAGGTGAAAAGGGTAATATGTCTGCCAAAACTTTGAGCAACTATATTCGTCCCTACCAGATCAAGCCTGCTGACCACAACCTGCTCTATAATGGTCTAAACTTCACTCCGGCTCACTATCTCATGCCGCTGCCACAATCTGTTTTCCGCAAGACGGCAACCAATAAGGCAGATCTGAAAACTTCTGTTGTTTATCAGAATCCAGGTTGGCCTATGATAGATGGTAATGGAGCCGAAACCATTGAATAATTCTAATATCTCTTAATGAAAGAGGGGAGTGTTTACTTCCCTCTTTTTTTGAGGTTCATCCCCGAATTGCATTGGTGGTTTTATACGAGTAGAAAAGGGTGCAGTGCGACACCGCTGGTGTCGAAGGTGAGTTTTGCTACATCTCCCACGGGTTCACCCTTCGGGCATCACCCGCGGTTAAGCATGGTGTGTCCCCGCTGGGGGCAGTGGATAGGGAGCTATGACTTCTATTAGTACTCCTACCAAGAAAACTCATTTTTTGTTGTCACGTTGTCACGGAGGAGTAAACACGTTGATAAATAGATGCTTGAGGGTGTGACAACAAAATATTTGTTGCCACCTTGTTGTCACGCGCTCAATCTATACATTTTCAATTGTTTATGCTCATAGTGTGACAACGTGACGACAAAAACGCAAAAAACAAAATTCTGTGGAGAAGTGTGTTTTCTCGTAGTTGTGGCTCTATTTGTTGAACTCGTAAATACAATAAGAGTGTGGGCTGACGCAATAAGGATGTCAGCTGACAGCCTTATTGTATCTTCAAACGCAATAAGGATATTTTTGCTTGTGTAGATAAATAAGTGTAGCTCTCTCTTGGGGAAATTGCAGAGAAAGCTTCCTGTTTGAAGCTTTCCGTGGTGAAGACACCGTTTTTGTATATCTTATTTTTCGAAGTGTTGATAATCCTTTGAGTGACGCCACGCGCCGCCCCATCTGAAGCCATGCTCAAGGAAGAGGCGGTGGCAGATGTCGCCATGCTCAATCTTGTAAGCAAATTTTTTGGAGCGATCAGTGTAGGGTAGAGCCGTTGTAGGTGCAACGGAGAGTTTTCCTTTTTGCCTTTTGCAATGGGGATTGTAGAGCGGGTTAATGTCGACAGCCATTCCGCGAGAGTGAGCTGATAGTTTTTTCGTACCTCTCACGGGGCGGAAGCAGAAGCAGCTGGTGTTGTTAGCACGCATAGAGTTTTCGTCGTTGGCGTTGTAATTGTCGATGAGCACCATTCGTTCAATGGGGTAGTGCGCATCGAAAAGTTTGCTGAAGATAGTAACCAATGCGTTTGCAATGTGCTTGTTACACACCATTTCTCCCAGCTGGATTTCGCCCTCTTTGTTGTAATGGAGTAGGCGCAGATAGCGCAGTTCTTCGCGCTCAATAGCATTTGTTTTAGGAAATGATTTTCCCAACATTCTCTGAAACACCTTGTCGGGGATGCGCTGAGCAATGAAGCAATGGTTTCGTCCGAATTTCTCCACAGCTTTGGCCGACACCTTCCGTCCAGCATCCCAGCGTTGCAGCACCGCATCGTCCGTTTCCGCTGCCGTTGCGTGGGCAACTGCAGTCGTCGTTTTGTTTTTCTTTGGCGTTTGGGCGCACAGCATAAGTGCGAACATTCCCATCACTACGCACAGCTTTCCTCTCTTCATCACGTTTTGCAATAAACAAAAAAAGAGGAACCACTTCTTAGTGATTCCTCCATGGCGCTTCAGGATGGGCTTGAACCAACGACCCCCTGATTAACAGTCAGGTGCTCTA
>ERZ773066.1017-NODE-1017-length-14722-cov-3.917570_pt1 | contig 14722 bp, 13 predicted proteins | sample MGYA00580573_ERZ773066 | MGnify/ENA primary metagenome ERZ773066 (study PRJEB29015, sample SAMEA2738128) | human oral metagenome | biome: human oral; feature: human-associated habitat; material: saliva | place: China | collected 2203 ... | reverse complement strand
GAGGGTAAGGCAAAGATTATCTATGCAACGGATCGTCCGGACGAGTATCTCGTTTACTACAAGGATGATGCAACGGCAGGGAACGGTGCAAAGCGCGGTACGATTGCAGATAAAGGCATCATGAACAATAAGATGACGGCATTCTTCTTTGATCTTCTGGCAAAGGAAGGGATCCCACATCACTATATTTCTATGCCGAGTGATCGCGAGATGATCGTGAAAAAACTCACGATTATCCCACTCGAGGTCATCATCCGCAATGTAGCAGCAGGCTCACTTGCCAAGCGTCTCGGGCTTGAGGAATGCATTCCGATGCCGTTCCCGGTCATCGAATACTGCTACAAGAACGATGATCTCGGTGACCCGATGCTCAACCGCTATCACATCCGTGCCATGAAGATCGCGACGGATGCGGAACTGGACGAGATCGAACGCATGTCGCTGAAGATCAATGATATCCTCACGAAGTTCCTCAAGTCCAAGAAGGTAGATCTCATTGACTTCAAGCTGGAGTTCGGCAGAGATGCTGACGGGAAGATCATTCTTGCTGATGAGATTTCGCCGGACAACTGCCGCTTCTGGGACAGCGACACGAAGGAGAAACTGGATAAGGATCGTTTCCGCCGCGATCTCGGCAACGTAGAGGATGCCTATAAGGAGATGCTCCACAGGCTGACGGGAGAAGCATAAGAGCGATGTACGAAAAAGTGCCAAAGTGGAAGGAAGAGTGCGGCATCTACGGCGTGTATTCTCCGACGGAGGATGTGTCCGAGATGACGTATCTTGGTCTCTTTGCGCTCCAGCATCGCGGGCAGGAGAGCGCGGGCATAGCGCTGACGGATGGGGCATGGATTGACGTCAAAAAAGGGATGGGGCTGGTGACCGAGGTGTTTCGCTCGGAACTGCCTCATCTTGACCATGCCCAAATTGCCATCGGTCATGTGCGCTATGCGACGACGGGGTTCAGTCTCGCCGCGAATGCACAGCCGCTGCGCGTCAACTATGCTGGCGGTGCGCTGGCACTGGCGCATAATGGCGACCTCACCAATGCCGCATGGATTCGCCGCGACCTTGAGAGCAAGGGTACGGTGTTCCAGACGACGATCGACTCGGAGGTCTTTGTCCATCTGATCGCACGCTCACAGAAGGCGACCATCGAGGAGCGCATCTTGGAGACCGCGCAGAAGGTGCGCGGTGCATTCTGCCTGACCATCATGACCGAGAACAAGCTCATCGGTGTGCGCGATCCGCAGGGCTTTCGTCCGCTCTGCATCGGACGGACGGAGGAGGGTGGCTGGGTGCTTTCCTCCGAGACCTGCGCGCTCGATGTCAACGGAGCTTCCTTCGTGCGCGATGTGCTGCCGGGAGAGATGGTCGTCGTGGAGAACGGCGCACTTAGGTCCTACCGTTTCACCAATGGGCAGGATGTCGCTTCCTGCATCTTCGAGTACATCTATTTTGCACGCCCCGACTCGATCATCGATGGACAGAGCGTTCATGCAGCGCGCTTCGAGATGGGGCGTGTTCTGGCGCGCGAGTCTGGGCTTCGCGGCGATGTGGTCATCTCGGTGCCGGACTCGGGAACGACGGCAGCGACGGGATTCGCCTATGAGACGGGCATTCCGTTTGCTGAGGGCCTCATTAAGAACCGCTACATCGGACGGACGTTCATCCAGCCGACGCAGAAACAGCGCGATACGGCGGTCAAGCTGAAGCTGAGCCCCGTGCGCTCTGTTGTTGAGGGAAAGTCCGTCATCATGGTGGATGACTCTATCGTGCGCGGCACGACGAGCGGCAAGATCGTACGGCTCCTGCGGAATGCCGGAGCGCGTGAGATCCATGTCTGTATCAGCAGCCCGCCGATCACCGATCCCTGCTACTACGGCATCGATACGTCGGTGCGCAAGGAGCTGATCTCGGCGACGAAGAGCCTTGAGGAGATTCGCGATTTCATCGGTGCGGATTCCCTTCACTTCATCTCCATCGAGGGATTGCGGACTTGTGTTCCTGCCCTCAATCCGGATCACATGTGCTATGCATGCTTTAATAATCAGTACCCGGTTCCCGAGCAGGATGCCGCCCTCGACGTGGGCGATGCGATCACGCGTGAGCAGCAGCGGCTTGCACAGCGCGAAAGGGGGATGTAAGTGCCCATGGAAAAGATGACCTATCGTGACGCGGGTGTCGACATCGATGCGGGCAACGAATCCGTATCGCTGATCAAAGACAGCGTGCGTGCGACCTATCGTCCGGAGGTGCTCGGTGATCTTGGCGGCTTCGGCGGACTGTTTGCCCTGCGTGCGCAGGACTATCGTGAACCCGTGCTCGTCTCCGGAACGGATGGAGTCGGGACGAAGCTGCGACTTGCCTTCCTGTTGAATCGGCATGATACCATTGGGCAGGATGCCGTGGCGATGTGTGTCAACGACATCCTCGTGCAGGGGGCAGAGCCTCTGTTTTTCCTCGACTACCTCGCCGTCGGCAAACTTGAGCCGATGCAGGTTGCCGATGTGGTCTCGGGTGTTGCCCGTGCCTGCAAGGAATCCGGCTGTGCGCTCATCGGCGGTGAGACGGCGGAAATGGCAGGGTTCTACCCCGTGGGTGAGTACGATATCGCGGGGTTTGCCGTCGGTGTCGTCGAGCGCGAACGCCTCATCACGAGTGCGCGTGTAAAGGCAGGGGATGTCCTGCTCGGATTGCCTTCTTCGGGCGTACATTCCAATGGCTACTCCCTCGTGCGCAAGATCGTCTTTGAGCACAAGGGATTCTGCGGCGATGAATATATGGAGGAATTGGGACGCAGCATCGGCGAGGAACTGCTGACGCCGACGCGTCTCTATCCGCAGGTTTGCCTGCCGCTCATTCGTGACTTTGATCTTCACGGTATGGTGCACATCACAGGCGGCGGGTTCTATGAAAACATCCCGCGTGCCCTCCCCGATGGAATGGGCGCGGAGGTCGATGCTGCTGCGTGGGAGATGCCTGCGGTCTTCCGCCTTCTGCAGGAGTGGGGCAACGTTGACTGGGCGGAGATGTACCGCACGTTCAACATGGGGATCGGCATGTTGCTCATTGCCTCTGAGGAGGAGGCGGCACGCATCGAGACGCATCTCGGTGCACAGCATGAGACGGTCTTCCGGATCGGACGCGTGACCGAGGGCGCACATGAGGTGACGATCAAGGGCGGTGTCTTTGATGCCTAAGGAAAAAATCGGCGTGCTCTGCTCTGGACGCGGCTCTAACCTTGCGTCCATCATCGACGCCGTGGAGCGCGGGGATATCCGTGCGGAGATTGCTGTCGTCTTGGCGGATAAGGCGGATGCCTATGCGCTCACGCGTGCGCGGGAACATGGCATCCCTGCCGTTGCCGTTGTGCGCAAAGCGTACGTCGAGCGCGAGGACTTTGAGCGCGCCCTGCTTGAACAGCTGCATGCGCACGGAGTCACACTCGTCGCGCTGGCAGGGTTTATGCGGATCCTGTCGCCGCTTTTCGTGCGTGCCTATGCGGGACGCATCCTCAATATCCACCCCGCACTGCTGCCAAGTTTCCCGGGGGCGCATGCCCATCGGGATGCATTGGCCTATGGAGTAAAGGTCAGCGGATGCACGGTGCACTTTGTGGATGAGGGGACGGACTCCGGCCCCATCATCCTTCAGGCGGCTGTTCCCGTGGCAGAGGGGGATACGGAGGACAGCCTTGCCGCACGCGTTCTCAAGGAGGAACATCGGATCTTTCCTGCAGCAATTCGACTCTATGTCGATGGCAGACTTCGTACAGACGGCAGACAGGTACACATCCTGCCCCCTGCCGAAGGAGGAGCATTATGAAGATAAAACGTGCCCTGATCAGTGTATCCGATAAGAGTGGTGTCGTCGAATTCGCACGGACACTGCAGAAGGCAGGCATTGAGATTGTCTCCACGGGCGGGACGATGAAGGCGCTGCGTGAGGCGGGAATTCCTGTTATCTACGTCAGTGATGTCACGGGCTTTCCCGAGATCATGGATGGTCGCGTCAAGACGTTGAATCCCCTTGTACACGGTGGGATTCTCGCTGTGCGCGGCAATCCGGAACACGAGAAGGCGCTGCGGGAGCTGAAGATCACACCGATTGATCTCGTCGTGGTCAATCTCTATCCGTTTGTGGAGACTGTGGCAAAGCCTGACGTTACACTTGCCGAGGCAGTCGAGCAGATCGACATCGGCGGTCCCGCGATGATTCGTGCCGCAGCGAAGAACTTTAAGTTCGTCACCGTCATTACGAATCCGTCGCGCTATGCAGAAATCGCTGCGATGATCGAAAAGGACGGTGCGGTGGACGGCATGACGCGGATGCGTCTGGCACAGGAGGCGTTTGCTCATACGGCAGAGTATGACAGTGCCATCGGCGCATATCTCTCGCGACAGATAGAAAAATGAGGAAGAGGACGTGAATATTCTTGTCATCGGCTCGGGCGGGCGCGAGCACGCCCTGTATTGGAAACTCTCGGAGAGCCCCCAGACGGAGCAGATTTACGCCATCCCCGGAAATCCCGGTATGGGCGCATCGACGGAGATTGCACTTGACGATCATGCGGCAATTCTGCGTTTTGTCAAGGAGCACGAGATCGGGCTGGTCGTCGTCGGCCCCGAGGTGCCGTTGATGAACGGGCTGGTGGATGCGCTCGAGGCGGCAGGGATCCGCGCCTTTGGACCGCGCGCGAATGCGGCGGAGATCGAGGGTTCGAAGTCCTTCGCCAAGGATCTCATGAAAAAGTACGGAATCCCGACGGCACGCTATGAGGTCTTTACCGCGGCAGAGCCCGCACGCGCCTACATCCGTCAGGAGGGAGCCCCCATCGTCGTCAAGGCGGATGGGCTTGCGGCGGGAAAGGGCGTTATCGTCGCCATGACGGAGCAGGAGGCACTCGATGCCGTCGATGCCATCATGGAGGATCACTCCTTTGGTGATGCGGGGGCACGCATCGTCATTGAGGAATTTATGGAGGGGGAGGAGGCCTCCCTTCTCGCCTTTACCGATGGGACGACGATCCGTCCGATGATCAGCGCGCAGGATCACAAGCGTGCCTACGACGGTGACCGTGGACCGAATACAGGCGGCATGGGAACCTATGCGCCTGCACCGGTCATGACGCCGGAGATGACGGAGCGCGCCGTGGAGGAGATCCTAAAGCCGACCATCGCCGCCATGGCGAAGGAAGGACGCGTCTATCGCGGCTGTCTCTATCTTGGCCTGATGGTGACGGCGGATGGCCCAAAGGTCGTGGAGTTCAACGCGCGGTTCGGTGATCCCGAGACGCAGGTCGTGCTCCCTCTTCTCGACAGCGATCTCGTAGCGATCATGTGTGCCTGTGCGGACGGAACTCTCGCCGACGTTCCCATCCGTTGGAAGGACGGCGCGGCTGTCTGTGTCGTGCTCGCCTCGGGCGGTTATCCGGGACATTATGACAAGGGGCAGGAGATCCATGGGCTCGCCGACGTAGAGGCAATGGGCGCACTCGTCTTCCATGCCGGAACGGCGATGAAAGATGGGAAACTCGTCACCAATGGCGGACGCGTGCTCGGCGTGGTTGGGCGCGGCGCGGATATATCCTCTGCCGTCGATGCCGCCTATGCCGCTGCTACGAAGATTTCCTTCAAAGATGCTTACTATCGCAAGGATATTGCGCATCGCGCACTTGAGCGATAAACACATAGCAAAAGAGCTTGCCGAACACGGCAAGCTCTTTTGCTATGTGTGTATGCTGTTATTGAAGGGCTTCCTTCAGCACTTCCATATTCTTCTTCATGGTGTCGATGTATGCGTTCTTTGCCGCAGGTGTTGCTTCTCCTGTGACGACGGGGTCGAGCGTATAGATCTTTGCACCCGTCTCACGTGCAATCGTCTCTGCGGCGGCAGGGGAGTACTGCGGCTCGGTAAAGAGTACCTTGGTCGGGAGCGCATTCACCTGCTCGATGGTTTCCTGCAGCTCGCTCGGTGTCGGCTCCGTCCCCGGCTCGCGCTCGACGACGGCAATGATGTTCAGATGGAACTCCTTCGCAAAGTAGGGGAATGCCTCGTGGAACGTCACGATGTCCTTGTGCGGAACTTGGTCGAGAGCGGCGTGCATCTCTGTTTTCAGTGCCGTGAGTTTTTCGATGTAGGCGGCAGCATTCTTTTCATAAGCGTCTGCGTGGGCAGGATCGGCTTCCTTCAGCTGATCGGCAATGTTGCGCACCTGTGTGATAGCATCGGTGACGCTCAGCCAGACGTGGGGGTTATCGCCCTCGTCATCGTGGATCAGCTCGATGCCGCGCGACGCATCGATGATCTTCATTTCCTTCTGTGCGCCCGTCACCTTGTCCATGAAGTCCTCCATGCCGGCACCGTTGATGACAAAAGCATCGGCATGCTCGAGTGTCTTCATATCCTCAGTCATGAGCTGGTAGTCGTGCAGACATCCCGTCTGCGGCTTCGTCATGTTGGTGACCTCAACGCCGTCCACTCCGTCCGTGATGTTGATGGTCGCCACATACATGGGATAGAACGAGGTGACGATGCGGAAGGGTTTCGCCGCTTTCTTCTCTGCGGATTGCTGCGATCCGCCGCAGCCGAGGAGCGCTGTCGTGAGGAGGACGAGCAGCAGGGATAGGATCTTCGTTGTGATTTTCATGGATACAGCTCCTTAAAGTACTGAACATTTGGTAGATTGGTGAAACGATGACAGGAAAATGATACGTCATAGTGAGATAGATTGTCAATAGGTAAAACACAAAATATAGAAAAAATTTATCAACAGATACTATATATAAATAAATGTTCAGATGTCGATGGGAGAAGCACGCTCCGTTTTGTGAAAATTTGATTACATGATTGACACGAATTATCTCCATGGAGTATAATGACAGAGCATCATTTATGGATGCAGAAAATACTCCGCGCGTGGAGGGAGGGGAAATGCATGGCAAATGAAATCAAGGTCGGCAAAAATGAGTCGATCGATAGTGCTCTCCGCCGCTTTAAGCGTATGTCACAGAAGGCCGGTACTCTTGCCGAAGTTCGTAAGCGTGAACATTACGAGAAACCGAGCGTTCGCCGCAAGAAGAAGTCTGAGGCGGCACGCAAACGCAAATACAGGGGCTGATTGCATAAGGCATCCGTGGCGCAGTGCTGCGGATGTTTTTCTTTATTATGAAAGGATGAGAGCAATGTCACTCATGGAAAAGCTTACAGCGGATATGAAGGAAGCCATGAAGCAGGGCGAAAAGGAGCGCCTTTCCGTCATTCGTCTCGTGCGCGGCGCGGTGCGTCAGGCGGAGATCGATGGGAAGAAGACGCTCACGGACGACGAGGTGATCGGTGTCATCTCGAAGGAAGTGAAGATGCGCCGCGACTCCATTGAGGAGTTTGCACGAGGAAAGCGCGATGATCTTGTCGCCAAGACCAAGGCGGAGATTGATCTCCTCATGCCGTATCTGCCTGCTCAGCTCAGCGTCGATGAGGTGAAAAAGATCGTGGCGGATGTTGTCGCCGAGGTCGGGGCCGAGACGGCAAAGGATATGGGCAAGGTGATGGGCGTTCTCATGCCGCGCGTGAAGGGACGTGCGGACGGCAAGCTCATCAATGAGATCGTTCGTGCCCATTTGAAATAATCTTTTTTCCGAACATATCCCCGCATTCTTTTCTTTGACAAAGGAGCGGGGATTTTTATATAATTGAAGGAGAGAATTCTTTCACAGAAACGAACAAGGAGATACAGATGGCAGAAAAGGACAAGCGGGCAAGCAAACTCGATAAGCCGATGACGCGCGAGGAGGCACTTGAGAATGCCCTGCAGAACATCGAGAAGGCGCATGGCAAGGGGGCGATCATGCGCCTCGGTGAAGCCAAGGCGAACATGAATGTCGAAGTGATCTCCACGGGGATCCTGCCGCTCGATATCGCACTTGGCGTCGGCGGCATTCCGCGCGGACGCATCATCGAGGTGTTTGGTCCCGAGTCTTCGGGCAAGACGACGGTCACGCTGCACATGATTGCCGAGGCACAGAAGGTAGGCGGGATTGCGGCGTTCATCGATGCAGAGCACGCACTCGACCCGGAGTATGCGCGCAGGCTCGGCGTCAACATCGAGGATCTCCTCGTCTCTCAGCCGGATACGGGTGAGCAGGCACTTGAGATTGTGGATGCGCTCGTGCACAGTGCCGCGATTGACATCATTGTCGTGGACTCGGTCGCGGCTCTTGTGCCAAAGTCCGAAATCGACGGTGACATGGGCACCTCGGTGGTTGGACTTCAGGCGCGCCTTATGAGTCAGGCGATGCGCAAACTGACGGGCATCATCAGCAAGACGCGTACGGCCGCCGTCTTCATCAATCAGCTGCGCGAGAAGATTGGCGTTACCTATGGCAACCCGGAGGTGACGACGGGCGGGCGGGCGCTGAAATTCTATGCATCTGTACGCATTGATGTGCGCCGTGCCGATTCCATCAAGCAGGGTACGGAATCCCTCGGCAATCGTACGCGTGCCAAGATCGTTAAGAACAAGGTCGCACCGCCCTTCAAGACAGCAGAGTTCGACATCATGTACGGGGAGGGGGTCTCACGTCTCGGCAGCATCATTGACATGGGCGTCGAGCTGGATATCGTCGATAAGAGCGGCGCATGGTTCTCCTACGAGGGGACACGTCTCGGACAGGGCAAGGAGAACGCCAAGGCAACCCTTGAGGAAAAACCAGAGATGATCGCCGAGATCGAGGAGAAGATCCGCACCAAGCTCCTCGTCGAGGGGGGGAAGCCAAAGAAAAAAGGGGCGGGCCGGAAAACTACTGCCGTTGGGGCAGCAACACAGGATCCTTCGGATCTGCAGGAGCAGGAGCCGCCGATGGGAGAAGATGAATGACGCCTGCGCAGGCTGAAGCAGGAGGGCGCGGGGGCAAAAAGCGGGAGGAGCGCACGGCCCTCATGACAGCGGTGGACTATCTTGCATGTCAGGCACACAGCGAAAAAAAGCTGCGGGAAAAACTGATGCGTAAGGGCTTCCCGACGGAGGAGATCGATGCGGCAATCGCGCGCCTGATCGAGCGACATTATCTTGATGATGCCGATCTCTGTGCGCAGCAGTTCATGTACCTCTATCAGGAGAGCCGCGACTCGGTGCGGCAGATCTGTGCAAAGCTCATCCATCGCGGTTTTGACCATGATCTCGTGTGGAGCGTCGTCCCCGAGGACACGGATGAGCGTGAGACGATGGTGGCGGAGCGTGTCCTTGCCATGAAGTACAAAGCGGGCGACAGGGAACAGAAGATGATGGCAACGCTCTACCAACGGGGATTTTCGGTCGATGTGGCACACAGTGCCGTTCGAAACTATAGGGATTCCTTTGCTGAGGATATGGAAGAATAACGTGAGAAGGGGAACGAAGATGAACAGACCCGATGCCGCAGAAATGATCTTGGTGTTGGACTTTGGCGGACAGTACAATCAGCTCATCGCGCGCCGCGTGCGTGAGAACCATGTCTACTGCGAGGTGCATCCGCATACGCTGCCATTGGAGCGGATTCGCGCACTCGCTCCGCGTGGCATTATCCTGACGGGCGGCCCGAACAGTGTCTATGGCGAAGGGGCTGTTACCGCACCCAAGGAGCTCTTTGCCCTCGGTATCCCCGTGCTCGGTATCTGCTACGGAGCGCAGCTGATGGCGCATCTCTGTGGTGGACGCGTGGAGACGGCGCCGACGAGCGAGTACGGGCGTACGGAGGTGGAGATCGTCGACACCTCGTCGCCTCTCTTTCAGGGGATACCGCAGACGAATGTCTGCTGGATGAGTCATACGGACTACATCAGCGGACTGCCGCACGGCTTTCACGTGACGGCACGCACGCCCGTCTGCCCCATCGCGGCGATGGAGAACCCCGCAGAGCGTCTCTATGCCGTGCAGTTCCATCCCGAGGTGATGCACACGGAGCACGGGACAGAGATGCTGTACAGCTTTGTCTATGATGTCTGCGGATGCACGGGAACGTGGCGCATGGATTCCTTCGTGCAAAAGACCATTGAGAAACTGCGTCAGCAGATCGGTGACGGGCGCGCTCTCTGTGCCCTGTCGGGTGGTGTGGACTCCTCCGTCGCCGCCGTGCTCCTCTCCAAGGCAATCGGCAGTCAGCTCACCTGCGTCTTTGTCGATCATGGCCTCCTGCGGAAGAATGAAGGCGACGAGGTTGAGGCCGTCTTTGGGCGCGGCGGCACCTATGATGTCAATTTTGTCCGCATCAACGCCCGTGATCGCTTCTATGCGCGGCTTAAGGGGGTAACGGAACCAGAACAGAAGAGAAAGATCATCGGCGAGGAGTTTATTCGCGTCTTTGAGGAGGCGGCACGCGAGATCGGTGCGGTGGATTTCCTCGTGCAGGGGACAATCTATCCCGATGTCATTGAGAGCGGACTCGGAAAATCTGCGGTGATCAAGTCGCATCATAACGTTGGCGGATTGCCCGATCATGTGGACTTTAAGGAGATCGTCGAGCCGCTGCGTCTCCTCTTTAAGGATGAGGTGCGTGCGGCGGGGCGTGAGCTCGGTATCCCTGACTATCTCGTCGACCGTCAGCCGTTTCCGGGGCCAGGCCTTGGCATCCGCATCATTGGAGAGGTTACGGCGGAGAAGGTACATATCGTTCAGGAGGCAGATGCCATCTACCGTGAGGAGATCGAGAAGGCGAGCATCCGCAAAAATCTCGGGCAGTACTTCGCGGCACTCACCAATATGCGTTCCGTCGGTGTCATGGGCGATGGGCGTACGTACGACTATGCGATTGCCCTGCGCGCCGTTGAGACCAGCGACTTCATGACGGCGGAGTCCGCGCAGATCCCATGGGAACTTCTCGCGCGCGTGACCACGCGCATCGTCAATGAAGTGCGCGGCGTGAACCGCGTGCTCTATGACTGCACGGGGAAGCCGCCGGGTACGATAGAATTCGAGTGAGCAGTGTCCACCCATAGAATGGGTGGATATTTCCTTATGGGATGAACTTCTTTAATAAAGAGGTGGGAGGAAAATGCGTGCTCTGTTTTAAGGATGTCTCTGTGGACTACGGGGGCGGAGACGATACGGTCCATGCGCTCGTGGATGTGTCCGTGCAGCTGGAGCGCAGCACGGTGCTCGCACTGATCGGTGCATCGGGCTGCGGCAAGTCGACGCTCCTGCGCGTTGGTGCAGGGCTTCTTCATCCGACCTCGGGGCAGGTGACCTGCGGCGGTGCGCCCCTTGATCCGCGTGCCCTGCGGATCGGCTTTCTTCCGCAGAACTATGGGCTCCTTGCATGGAAAACAGTGCGCGAGAATATCCTGCTTGCAGCAGAGATCAAGGGCATCCGCCGCGATGAAGATGCGGAGCGGCTGGACGCATTGGTTGATGAGCTGGGACTGAAAGACTTACTGACGCGCTATCCGCATGAGCTGTCGGGCGGGCAACAGCAGCGCGTCGGACTGGCGCGCGTATTCTTTCTCGCCCCCGACCTGCTCCTGATGGATGAGCCGTTCTCCGCGCTCGACGCGATTACGCGTGAGGCGATGCAGGAGGTGTTCCTCTCCCTCCGCAGGAAGTATGCGGTGACAACCCTGCTCGTGACGCATTACGTGGAGGAAGCACTGATGCTGGCCGACCACATTGCCGTCATGTGCGGAAAACCCGGTCGTGTCGTCGAGGTGATCGACAACGTGTTTGTCGGCGATATCACACGCCGCAGTTCTCCGGCATTCTCCGCCATGGGGCAGACACTGCGCGAAAAGATCGCGGGGGAGGAGGCATGATGGAGAAACTCTCACTGCGGATGATCGCCGCCGGGATGTTCGTCTGTATTCTCCTTTGGGCGGGCGCGGCGGAGCTCTTTCAAAAGCCTGTGATCCCATCGCCCGCGCAGGTGTTTTTCCGATTGACGGCAACCTTCGCAGGGACGATTGCCATTCACGCGGCATACAGCCTGATGCGGATTACCGTTGGCGTGCTTGCCGCCGTTGCTGTCGGCTATCCGCTCGGCATCCTGATGGGATATTTTCGGCGCGTTAATCATCTCCTCGCCCCGATCCTATATCTGACCTATCCCATCCCGAAGATCGCCCTTCTGCCCGTCGTCATGCTGCTCTTTGGCGTCGGGGAGACGAGCAAGCTGCTGCTGGTCTTCCTCATCATCGTCTTTCAGGTGATCGTCACGGTGCGTGATGCCGTCGCTGCGATTCCACCGGCCACATATTTCCCGCTGCGCGTGCTCGGCGCGTCGTTCGGACAGATGGTGCGCCACATCATCGTGCCCGCCTCGCTGCCGAAGTTCATCACGGCTGTGCGCGTGGCGATGGCAACGGCAATCTCTGTCCTCTTCTTCACGGAGACATTCGGTACGCAGTACGGCATCGGCTACTACATCATGGATGCGTGGCTGCGCGTGAACTACCTCGATATGTACGCCGGCATCGCAGTGCTGAGTGCAATCGGGCTGTTGCTCTTCATTCTGCTCGATCTGACAGAGCGTCGGCTGTGCGCATGGAATCGCCAGTAGACGGCATTAGGAGCGGATTAAGCCTGTGAATACATCTCTCAATCGCTTTACAATCCACGCTGAAAAATGGTAAGATGGGCGCGTGGTTTTACCGCGTGGACGGGAGAATCCGTTCGGTATCTTCTAGGAAAAGGATGGTATGCATGATGAATGAACTTCTCTACAAAATTCCTGCCCATACACCGCGTGAGGAAATTGTCGCCCAGCTGAAAGCGCATCCCGAGGTGCGATTCGTCTCGCTCGTCGGCATTGATATGGCGGGAAATGATACGGATGAGAAGATTCCGGTACAGATTTTTCTCGATGATATCGACGCGTTCTACAATGGTACGGCCGTGCAGACGGACGGCTCCTCGGTTGTTCTGCCGAAGATCGCAACGATCGAGAACGCCAAGGTAGATCTCCCCGTTGACCCCTCTGTCAATTGGTTTGTGGACTATAATCCCGAGAGCTCGGATGAGGAGACGGGGCTGCCGATCGGTACGCTGCGCATCCCGTCCTTTGTCGTGCATGAGGGAAAGCGCGTTGACCCCCGCGCGGTGCTCACGGATACGCTTGTCTATGTAAAGAAGGAACTGCTGAAATTCTTCCATGAGAATCCGAAGATCTCCGCAGCGCCGAGCCTGAACGGTGCGGACATCGAGGATATCGTATTCACCTCCGCGACGGAGCTTGAGTTCTGGGTCAAGACGCCGCTCGATGACAATGCCTCGATCGAGGAGATGTCGGCGTCGCAGGTGATGAACGAGCAGTACTGGGAGCGGACGCATGGTGCCGTGCGCTCGGCGCTTGAGGAGTGCCTGATCCAGCTCGAAAAATATGGATTTCACATGGAGATGGGGCATAAAGAGGTCGGCGGTGTGAAGGCGCAGATCGACGATACCGGCCGCATGACCCATGTCTGCGAGCAGATCGAGATCGACTGGAAATATGACGATGCGGTACAGGCGGCGGACAACGAACTCTTCATCCGTACCTTTGTCCGCGAGATCTTCCGCCTCTATGGGCTCGAGGTGAACTTCAAGGCAAAGCCGCTCATCGGACTGGCGGGAAATGGTGAACATACCCATCTGAGCCTTGCGTCCATCACGAAGGACGGCAAACGGCACAATCTCTTTGCAGCAGATGATCAGAATGCACACTATATGAGCGCCGTCGGCTATGGCGCACTCATGGGACTTCTGCGCAACTACGAGGTCATCAATCCGTTCGTATCGGCGACCAATGACGCATTCAACCGCCTGAAGCCGGGTTTTGAGGCGCCGGTCTGCATCGTTACGTCCTTTGGTGCGACACCTGCGATCCCCGCGCGCAATCGCACGGTGCTCGTGAGCCTCATCCGCGACATTAAGAATCCGCTGGCTACGCGCTTTGAGCTGCGAGCAACGAATCCGTACTCGAATACGTACTTCGTCCTCGCCGCCTCGTATCTCGCCATCCTCGACGGCGTTTTGCACACGAAGGGGCGCACGGCAGAGGAACTGCTCGCCGAGCTCTCCAAGCAGCCGGGCGAGCAGGGGCTCTATCTTGAGACAGACCGCGCCTATCGGAGCGAGGAGGATGTCTTTGAGCACTATACGGCGGAGGAGCGCGATGCGCGCTTTGGCAAACCGCCCGCGACGGTCTGGGAGAACATGCTCGGCTTTGAACACAACGAGAAGAAGCTCGCGGTAATCACGGCGGGCGGAACGCTGACGCCGCGCATCATTGACTCGTTCCGTACCGGTGCTCTCCTGCGCTGGAAGATCGAGCTGATCAGCCGCATCATTCCGGAGAACCGCGATATTGTTCGCCGTATGACGGAGATCAAGAGCGATTTCGTGACAGATCAGGATGCCTATATGTGGAACAAGATTCGTGACCTGCGCGTCTACCTCGCGAAGGATACGATTGACGACAAGGCGCTCTTTACCCTGCTGATCAAGGCACTGAACGAGGGCGATGATGCAACGGCATCGGCGCTGCAGCTCGAGATGTACGCGAAGATGGAGGAACTGAAGAGCCTCTACGATATCTACAAGAAGAATATGATCTAAGAGTGAATGGAGGCATCCCCCCCCTATCGACTCGCAGAGCTCGCCACTTCCCCCGTTAGCGGTCAACGTCAACCAATCACACATCGCTTGCGCTCGTGTTCTTGGGACGTTTTCCCATACGACCTGTTTCCGAATCAGCTGCGCCCCTTGGGGCTTGCT
>ERZ773066.1015-NODE-1015-length-14746-cov-9.911579_pt1 | contig 14746 bp, 13 predicted proteins | sample MGYA00580573_ERZ773066 | MGnify/ENA primary metagenome ERZ773066 (study PRJEB29015, sample SAMEA2738128) | human oral metagenome | biome: human oral; feature: human-associated habitat; material: saliva | place: China | collected 2203 ... | reverse complement strand
TTAATGTAGATATTCAACACTCTGAAGCTAGACGTTTTAGCATTAAAGATGGCGCTTTATTGCCGCCATTCCTAGCTATTGACTCCTTAGGTGAAACAGTAGCTGATGCTATCGTAGCTGAACGAGAAGAACGTCCGTTTACATCTCTAAAAGACTTGCAACGTCGTTGTAAAGTATCTAACACCATCATTGATCTAATGAAAGAACTCAAATGCTGTGGTGAATTACCTGAAGACGAACAAATGTCACTCTTTGGAGCATAATTAAATATAAGATTAGCCTTAATACAAAGTAAGCACTATACCTGAAAACAGATATAGTGCTTATTTTTGTATATTTTGCTACAATACAATTAAGATATATTATTTGTACTAGGGAGTGTTGTAATTTGACAAAGGAATGTAAAAATCAATCTGTGGAGATAGAATTTTGGGATATTGAGTCAGAGGATATGATTGAACTCGAAGAATCAGATATTCCAGGAGTATACTTTAACGAATTCCGAGAATATGTTGATGAAGAGGGGAATGTATTATCTCCGTCAGAGGTCGATCGATTACGGTATAAAGACGATTACGAGGATGATTATTATAGGTAAAAGAGGTGTCATCAATTGATGACACCTCTTTTTTGAAAGTTTTGCAGTTGTTTATTTTGACAGATTTTGAATGTTTGGCAGATTTTAGTACAAAGATTTATATTTCATCCAGTTTGTTTTGGCCATTTCTTTTAGCTCTGTACCACGGCCATCAAGGATTGCATTGATCAAGTATTTGCTGAAGCCTTTAGCTTGTTGGTATGCAATTTTAGGAGGCATAGCAAGTTCTTGTTTGTCTACGCGAACATTGACGATAACAGGACCATTATGGTTGAGAGCTTCCATGATTTTTTCGTCTACTTCGCTAGAGTTTGTAATGCTTACACCTTTGATACCAGCTGCTTCAGCAAGTTTACCAAAGTCTGGGTTTACAAAGTCTGTAGCATAGTCTAGGTAACCAGAAGCTTTCATTTCCATGGCGATGAAGCTAAGTTCTTCGTTGTTGAATACAAAGATTTTAACTGGTAAGTTAAGTTGTTTCAATGTTAACATTTCGCCCATCATCATTGTGAAGCCACCATCACCGGAAAGGGAGATGACTTGACGGTTTGGACATGCATTTTGAGCGCCGATGGCATGCATCATAGCATTGGCCATAGAGCCGTGATTATAAGAACCTAAGATACGACGTTTGCCATTTGTTTTTAAGTGACGCGCAGTCCAAATTACTGGAGTACCTACGTCAAAGGTAAAGATAGCATCATCAGCAGCTAATTTATTCAGACGATTTACGAAGTATTGCGGATGGATTGCTACACCATCTGGTTCAGCTACAGCATAGCTGTCTAAGTCACCTCTAAACTTAGTATATGCTTTGCGTACAGTGTCGATAAATTCAGTATCTCCACGTTGGCCTATAAGAGGTAATAATTCTTTCAATGTATCTTTTACGGTACCAATAATACCTTGAGTAAGTGGTACACGACGACCTAATGCACTAGGATCTCTATCAACTTGGATTACCTTTGCATTCTCTGGGTAGAAAGGTCGGTAAGGGAAGTCAGTACCAAGCATAACGAGTGTATCGCATTGCTCAATCGCACGATAACCAGATGTATAGCCTAAAAGACCTGTCATACCTACATCATATGGGTTATCCCATTCAACCCATTCTTTACCTCTGAAAGCATGTACTACAGGTGCTTGTAAGCGTTTTGCTAATTCTACAACTTCATCATGTGCACCTTCACAGCCTGCACCACAGAATAGGGTAATACGTTTACCTGTTTCTAAATGAGCTGCCATTTCTTCAATATCATCGCGTTGTGGAACGATATGAGGTAAACGAGGGTGATGCCATACTGGTAATTCATCGATTTCCATTTCCATTACTGCAACGTCCCCAGGAAGGACGATAACGGCAACGTCTTGATTACCTACAGCGGCATTCATAGCACGGAATAGAATTTCAGGCATTTGTTTAGGATTAGATATAAGCTCACAGAAGCAAGAGCACTCTTTGAATAAATTTTCTGGATGAGTTTCTTGGAAATAATTTAATCCTACTTCGGATTTTGGAATATGAGATGCAATAGCCAATACTGGTACACGATTGCGATGACAATCGAATAAGCCGTTGATCAAATGTAAGTTACCAGGACCAGAACTACCTGCACAAACTGTAAGTTTTCCAGTTAAAGAAGCTTCTGCGCCTGCAGCAAAGGCTGCTGTTTCTTCGTGTCGCACATGCTCAAAGGCAATCTTACCATTGCGACGTAAGCTATCGTTTACAGAGTTTAAACTATCGCCAGTGATACCGTAAATGCGTTCGATACCCGCATTGGCTAAGACTTCTATAAGTACATCAGAAATTCGTTTTTTTGCCATATTATCACCTACATTTAATAAATAATATCAATTAAGTATAGTTGTTAAAACCATATAAGTTTATATTAGACCTATTTGTAATATTATTATGTGATAAATGTTATTATTTAGTGTATACATGGTTTATATATGTTTATATATGTTTATATTGTTAATATATTTTCAATCTAAAAATAGAAATATGATAATAGTTATTTTATTATAGGTACAGTTTTTTAATATCTTTTCTCAATACAAAACTCTTATTCTTGCATAACCCTTATAAAAGTGTTACTATTAATTCAGAAACAAAATAGATGAGTCTTTGGGGATAGGTGAAATTCCTTACCGGCGGTATAGTCCGCGAACCTTTTAGGTATGAATCGGTGCAATTCCGATACCGACAGTATAGTCTGGATGAGAAAAGACGAAGCACATTTGACGTGCGTATTTATGATTACCCAAGGACTATGTATATAGTCCTTTTTTTATTGAGGTGATATGGTGGATGACGTAGCATATATGAAACGCGCCATTGCACTGGCAAAATTAGCCACAGGTCACACTTCGCCAAATCCTTTGGTTGGGGCCGTAGTGGTTAAAGACAATACAATAATCGGTGAAGGTTATCATCATAAAGCTGGTACAGCTCATGCTGAGGTTCATGCCTTAAACCAAGCTGGTGATAATGCTAAAGGTGCTACTTTATATGTAACATTAGAGCCATGCTCTCATTATGGTAAAACTCCACCTTGTGCGCTGCGTATTATCGAGGCTGGCATAGCTAAAGTCGTAGTAGGTAGTACAGATCCTAATCCACTAGTATCTGGAAAGGGCATGGATTTACTCCGTGAAGCAGGCATAGAGGTTGTTTGCCCCGTATGCAGTGAGGAATGTGCTGAACTAAATGAGCATTTCTTTACATATATACAGACAGGTAACCCTTTTGTAACTATAAAGAGTGCTATGTCACTAGATGGTAAGATTGCCACTTTTACAGGTCAATCCCAATGGATTACAAATGAGTCCTCCCGCAGAGATGGACATGTACTACGCGCCACACATGATGCCATGCTTGTTGGTATAGGCACAATTTTGGCAGATAATCCTCAATTAAACTGCCGTTTAACTGATACTGAATTAGCAGAGGCTTTATTAGATACGAGCATACTTGATGAGCCCATACATGTTCATCAACCGGATGTAATTATCTTGGATAGTCTAGGTAGAACGCCTACTAATAGTCAGGTTTTTGACGTAGAAAATCGGAAGGTTCATATCTTTGTATCTAAAGGCTGTCCAAAAGAACGAATTCAAGCTTTAGAAAAGGTTGGTGCCATTGTTACGGTTGTAGAATCTATTTCTACACGTAAAAGTAAGAGTACTGATATCGTTATTGATATCAAGAAATTATCTATTGATGATATTCTTACCAAACTTGGAGAACTAGGCTACACATCAGTACTTGTAGAAGGTGGGTCATCCATCATTAGTTCCTTTGTAGAAACGATGAATTTTGATAAAGTTGTAACTTACATAGGAAACACAATTATCGGTGGTACTGATGCTACTCCGGCTGTAGGTGGTCGTGGCTTTGAAAGTTTAGAAGCTTCACCTCAATTAACTTTCACAAAAACTAAAGTATTAGACAATAACATTCGCATCGAAGCGTATCGTCAAGGAAGGAGGGGCGCTTATGTTCACGGGAATCGTTGAAGAAATTGGCCGTGTAGAGAGCATTAAAAAGGGCCCTAAATCCTTGGCCATAACAATTCGGGGGAATAAAATATTTAGCGATCTAAAAATAGGTGACTCCGTAGCTGTAAACGGCGTATGTTTGACGGCTACAACGATTGGTAATGGCGTATTTACAGCTGATGTTATGCCTGAGTCAATCAAGATGACTACTTTTACAAATTTGAAAGTTCATCAACCTGTGAACTTAGAGCGTGCTATGCTCGCCAATGGTAGATTTGGTGGTCACATTGTGGCAGGTCACGTAGATGGGACGGGCCGCATCATTAATCGGGAACAAACGGATAATGCCATTATCTTTACCGTAAAGGCGCCGAAATCCGTTATGGATTACGTTATTTATAAGGGTTCCATTACGATTGATGGAATTAGCCTCACCATTATGCGACGAACGGACAGCAGTTTTTCTGTATCTATCATTCCTCATACCTTGGGAGAAACAATTTTAGGCTCTGCCCATATTGGTACGGAGGTTAATTTAGAAACTGATATCGCTGGTCGATACATTCGTCATTTTATGAATCTTGGTAGTGAACCTACCGAAGATAAACCTAAGAAATCTATGCAATCCCTCTTAGTAGAGAATGGATTTATATAAAGAGTAAGGAGCGTTCCTATGAGCGAACAATTACATTCTATTAAAGAGGTCTTAGAAGACCTTAAAGCTGGTAAACCTGTTATTATTGTTGATGATGAAAGCCGTGAAAACGAAGGCGATCTTATCATTGCAGCTGAGTTTGCTACACAAGAAAATATTAATTTTATGGTTAAATACGCGCGCGGTATCGTATGTACCCCAATGCGTCGTGAAGCTTTAGAAAAACTTGGCATTCCTGCCATGGTTACTAAAAATACAGATAACCATGAAACTGCTTTCACCGTTACTGTTGACCATGTAGATACTACAACAGGCGTATCTCCAGCAGAACGTGCTTATACAATTCAAAAATTACTAGATCCTAATGCTAAACCTGAAGACTTCCGTCGTCCTGGTCACGTGTTCCCTTTAGTATATAAAGAGGGGGGCGTTCTAGTACGCCAAGGTCATACTGAAGCATCTATCGACCTTTGCCGACTAGCAGGTTTACAAGAGGCAGCTGTTATTTGTGAGATTACAAAAGATGACGGCGATATGGCACGTCTACCAGATCTCATGAAATTTGCGAAAGAACACGATTTGAAAATTGCTTCCGTAGCAGAGCTTATCGAATACCGTAAACAGCATGAAGACATGGTTGAGCTTGGTGCTTGTTCTAAATTACCTACTAAATTTGGTGATTTCAATATCTTTGTATTCAAAAATGAATTAGATAAAAAAGAGCATTTAGCTATCGTCAAAGGTGATGTGCAAAACTGTAGCGATGTCCTTGTACGTATTCACTCTGAATGTTTAACTGGCGATGTGTTCGGCTCTAAACGTTGTGATTGTGGCGAACAATTAGATAATGCGCTACGTGCTATCGAAAAAGAAGGTCAAGGCGTTGTCGTATACATGCGTCAAGAGGGTCGTGGCATTGGTTTAACAAATAAAATTAAAGCCTATGCATTACAAGAGCAAGGCCTTGATACTGTAGAAGCAAATGAACAATTGGGGTTCCCTGCAGATATGCGTGAATACTCATTAGCAGCCCAAATCATTCGTTTCTTAGGGATTAAGAGCATTCGCTTGTTAACGAATAATCCTGAAAAACGTCATGGCTTAGAACATTGGGGTATCGATGTAACTAGTCGTGTACCGCTCATCATTGCGGCAAATAAATTCAACGCAGGTTACTTGAAAACAAAAGAAGAAAAAATGGGTCATATGTTAGAGGACTAATCGTCACCTATTAACATATTACTCAATCGTTACATATACATATCCTAAAACGGAATATAGGAGGTCATTATCATGATGGTTCAAGAAGGTAACTTACTAGGTACTGGTAAAAAATTTGCTATTATTGGTTCTCGTTTTAACGAGTTCATTACATCTAAATTAATCGGTGGCGCTGAAGACTGCTTACTTCGTCACGATGTTAAACAAGAAGATATCACTGTAATCTGGGTTCCAGGTGCTTATGAAATTCCTTTGATTGCTAAAAAAGCGGCTTTATCTGGTAAATATGATGCAGTTATTTGCGTTGGTGCCGTAATTCGCGGCGCTACTACTCATTATGACTATGTATGTAATGAAGTAGCTAAAGGTATTGCTCATGTTTCTTTAGAAACAGGTATTCCTGTTATGTTCGGTGTAGTTACTACTGAAAATATTGAACAAGCTATTGAACGTGCCGGCACTAAAGCGGGTAATAAAGGTTATGATTGTGCTATGGGCGCTATTGAAATGGTTAACCTTATCGATCAAATCTAAGAATTATATACAAAACACTCAGTATCTTATGGTACTGGGTGTTTTTATAATATCGAAAATATGTTCTTTTACATTAAAAATAGACTAGCCGAACATATATTCTCTATAATTTGAATGTACATATTTGACGTGATATACTATATAAGCAATATAAAAATATATCTAAATAGATTAAGTAGATTAAGTAGATTAAGTAGAAATAAGGATTGATAGAATGGATTATATAAAACGTTTTACTACCCGAGAAGGGGTTCGTATGTCTTTAGCTGTAACAACAGATACAGTTGAAACTGCTCGTGTACGTCACGATTTATGGCCTGTCGCAACTGCGGCTCTTGGTCGTGCCATGACAGGCGCTATTTTATTAGCTGGTGATTTTAAAAACCATGAAAATGTAAGCCTTCGCATTAAAGGTGATGGTCCACTAGGCGTAGTTCACGTAGATGCTTTTTCTGATAATACGGTTCGAGGCTACGTAGATGAGCCACATGTAGATGTACCTTTGAAACATGCTGGCAAGCTTGATGTAGGCGCTGCAGTAGGTCATAATGGGGAAGTACAAGTTACGAGATTTACACAATTGGCCCAAGACTATACCTCTACAAGCCCGATTCAAAGTGGGGAAGTTGCAGAGGACTTAGCATACTATTTATATGCCTCTGAGCAAGTACCGTCTACCATCAGCCTTGGCGTATTGGTGGATCCAGATTACCATACGATTGTAGCAGGTGGTTTTATCGTACAAGCTTTGCCTGATGCTACTGATGAAGCATTGGCGCAAGTAGAGAAAAATATTAATGAACTAGGCCCTGTTACAGAATATTTGAAAGCTCATCCAGATGGTAAAGGTCTTATGGAACGCGTATTAGATGGTCTAACTGTTAATGAGGTATATAATGAGCCTGTTAGCTTCCAATGTCGCTGTGGTCGCGACCGCTTTGCCGGTGTTCTTATGACATTGCGTGAAGACGATAAAAAGGCTATTCTAGAAGACGAAACTACAGAGCTTGTATGTCATTACTGTAATGAAAAATATCACTTCAGTCGTGAAGAACTTCAAGATATGTTCAAACCAAAAGGTCCCGTACAATAATTACTATTAAGAATTAAATAACCTATACAAAAATTACAGGCTATATGGTTTTTCCTATAGCCTGTTTTTGTATTCTATGAGAAAATAAAAGATAAGAGTTATTACTATTAGGAGGTCACAATGAGTGCAATTGGCGTAATTGGTGGTACTGGCGTTTATGATCCGTCCATCTTTGAAAATATTCATGAAGAATCCTTAATGACACCATTTGGTGAAATAGATTATGTACAAGGTACATACCACGGAAAAACAGTAATCTTTGTTGCTCGTCACGGCAAAGATCACACAATTCCTCCACACAAAATCAATTATCGTGCTAATATTTGGGGGCTCAAAAAATTAGGTGTTACATTTATTATCTCTACGACTGCTGTAGGTTCTTTGAATGAAAACTTCAAGCCTGGTCACTTCGTTTTGACTGACCAATTCTTAGATTTCACTAAGAACCGCATCACTACATTCTATGAAGGTGGTGACCGTCCAGTAGCACATCTTGATGTAACAAATCCTTACTGCCCTGAATTGCGTGATATTCTTCAAAAGGTTGGCACAGAACAAGGTCTTACAATTCATAATGGTGGTACTTATGTATGTACTGAAGGTCCTCGTTTTGAAACGCCGGCGGAAATTAAAATGTTCCACATGCTCGGTGGCGATACAGTTGGTATGACGAATGTACCAGAAGTAAATCTCGCTAACGAAGCTGAAATGGCTTATTCCACAATTTCTATGATTACAAATTATGCAGCAGGTATTTCTGAAGCTGCCTTGACGCATGGTGAAGTAGTAGAAATGATGGGTGAAATGGCGGCTCAACTTAAATCTCTTATCTTAGGTGCTATTGATGCAATCGATGTAGATGCTCGCTATGATGCTCACAATCGCATGCATGAATATGGTGGTTTCAAATTATAATCCATTCATCCTAGAAAACAGTAGTTCATCGAAGGAGACGCTATGATTAATATTGAATGGCGTAAAGATACGCTAGTATTATTAGATCAAACTAAATTACCAACAGAGATTTCCTATGTACACTGTACTGATTGGCGCCAAGTAGCTGAGGCTATTAAGATGCTTCGCGTACGTGGGGCTCCAGCTATCGGTGTAGCAGCTAGCTATGGTTTAATCTTAGCTGCTATGGAAGCAGGTCGCCAAGAGGTTCCATTTAGTGAGCAATTAACGAGTCTATATGACTTTAGTGAAACATTAAAGGAAACGCGTCCTACAGCAATCAATTTGGCATGGGCTGTAGATCGTGTTATGTCTCTTGTAAAAGCTAACGTTACAAGTATGTCCTCTATGAGTGAAGTAGTAGACCTTATTACTAAAGAGGCTATTATCATTCACGAAGAAGACGTATCTTTGAACCGTCGTATGGCCGAAGCAGGGGCTACGTTATTTGAAGGTAAGAAAAATATTCGTATCTTAACCCATTGTAATGCTGGTGCACTAGCTACGGGTGGTCTAGGTACTGCTCTAGGTGTTGTCCGTAAGCTCCATGAAAATGGTCAACTAGAACGGGTATATGCGGATGAAACACGTCCATTATTACAAGGTGCTCGTCTTACTGCTTTTGAGCTTCATGAGGATGGTATCCCTGTAACCTTAGAAACAGATAATATGGCTGCGTATGCTATGCAACAAGGCCTTATCGATGCTGTTATTGTCGGTGCAGACCGGATCACTACAAAAGGTGATGTAGCTAATAAAATTGGTACTTATGGTGTAGCCGTTCTCGCTAAATTCCATAACATTCCGTTCTATGTAGCCGCACCATATAGCACATTTGACTTTACCTTGGAAAATGGTAGCGACATTCCTATCGAGATGCGCGACGATTATGAAGTAACATCTTTACATGGTGTTCAAACAGCGCCTAATGGCATTGGTGTACTAAATCCTGCATTTGATGTAACACCTCATGAGCTCGTGACTGCTATCATCACCGAAGAAGGTGTATTGACTCCAAATTACGAAGAGTCAATCGGTAAGCTACGCCAAATTGTAGAATCTAAATAACGAACAAATCCAAGTGGGTTTACTATCAAATCTTTATTTTAACTATATCAACTCATATTAGTAAAAGGAGTTATTATGCAATCCTTAATTCGAGATATTAACTTAGCAGCAGAAGGCCGTAAAAAAATTGATTGGGTTTCTAACTTTATGCCTACCTTAAATACATTAGGCGATCGTTTTGAAGTTGAACAAACTTTCAAAGGCCAAACTATTGTTGTTAGTGTTCACTTAGAAGCAAAAACAGCTTATCTTGCAACTGTTTTGAAACGCGGTGGTGCTGATGTTATCGTAACTGGCTCTAATCCATTGTCTACACAAGACGATGTTGCCGCTGGCCTTGTAGATATGGGTATTACTGTATATGCATGGTATGATTGTACAGATGAAGAATATTTTGATTTCCTTCATAAAGCATTAGATCATAAACCACATATCATCATCGATGACGGTGGTGACCTAGTAAACTTGTTGCATACTACACGTCAAGACGCTAAAGAACGTCTTATCGGTGGCAGCGAAGAAACTACCACAGGCGTACATCGTTTATACGCATTAGAGAATGCTAAACAATTAACATTCCCTATGATTGCTGTAAATGACTCTTACTGTAAATATCTTTTCGATAATCGTTATGGTACTGGTCAATCCGTTTGGGATGGCATCATGCGTACTACAAACTTAACTGTAACAGGTAAAAATGTTGTCGTTGCTGGTTACGGCTGGTGCGGTAAAGGCGTTGCTATGCGTGCAAAAGGCCTTGGTGCACACGTATATGTAACTGAAGTAGATCCAATTAAAGCCGTTGAGGCTGTATTTGATGGCTTCAAAGTGTTACCTATGATTGAAGCTGCTAAAGTAGGCGATATCTTCTGTACTGTAACAGGCTGTAAAGATGTTATTGTAAAAGAACATTACGAAGTTATGAAAGATAAAGCCATCATGTGTAATGCAGGCCACTTTGACTGCGAAGTAAACGTAGCTGAACTCGCTGATCTTGCTGTAAGTCATGAGCGCGTTCGTCAAAATATCGAAGGCTATACTATGGCTGATGGTCGTAAACTATATGTATTGGCTGAAGGTCGCTTGGTTAACCTTGCAGCTGGCGATGGTCACCCTGCAGAAATCATGGACTTGTCCTTTGCTATGCAAGCTCTTGCTGCAGAGCATATCTTGAAAAACGGCAAAGAAATGGAGCCAAAAGTATATGTATTGCCTCATGAATTGGATGTGGAAATCGCTAAACTTAAATTGAACTCCATGGGCTATGATTTAGACTCTTTAACACAAGAACAAATCGATTACTTAACAAAAGTAAACTAATATTGAATTGAAATGTAATAGTAAATGATAGGCTTAGGTGTATTATTACTACTATAAACTTTCAGAATTAATAACTATAACCGAGCTATAATGGCTCGGTTATACCTATGAGGGAAGACTATGTCTGATTTAATGATTACTCATGTAGACGTCCTCACCGATGAGGGTGTTCTTAAAAACCATGCTATTGAAATTGAAAATGGCTATATTACAGCTATTTTAAATGACAGTGAAGCTGTTAAGGCAAAAGATACTGCTAAAGAACTGCTAGATGGCAAAGGCCAATTAGCAGCACCAGGTTTTATAAATACGCACACTCATATTGCGATGGGTCTATTTAGAAACTATGCAGATGATCTTGAGCTTATGGAATGGCTTGAAACAGCAATTTGGCCAACAGAAGCAAAATTAAACGACGATTATGTCCGTTATGGCACACAACTTGGCATTGCTGAAATGCTGCGCACTGGTACTACAACCTTTAGCGACATGTATTTCTTTATGAATACTACCGCTGAGGTGGTAAAAGAAACGGGCATTCGTTCTGTATTATCTCGTGGCTTAGCAGGTGTTTCTCCCACAGCAGATCAAGCATTAGTTGAGAATGCTGATTTATTCCGCACTTGGAATGGCTTTGATAATGACCGCATCAAGGTATTATTAGGACCACATGCGCCATATACTTGTCCAGATGCTTATATGGAGAAGGTTATTTCCTTGTCTCATGAATTAAACTGTGGCATTCACATGCACTTGTCCGAAACTAAAGGGGAAGTGGAGAATGTTATGAAAGCTACAGGTAAAACACCAATCGCTCATATGCATGACCTAGGTTTATTCTGGAATACTACATTGGCCGCACACTGTGTTCATGTTACAGACGAAGATATGGTAATTATGGCTGAAAATAATGTAGCAGTAGCACATAATCCACAATCTAACCTTAAATTAGCAAGTGGTATTGCACCTGTTCCTGAAATGATCGGTAAAGGTATTACGGTTGGGCTTGGTACGGATGGTTCCGCATCTAATAATAATGCGGACATGCTTGAAGAAGTACGCCTTGTGGCTACTTTACATAAAGCACGTCTCTACGATCCTAAAGCCATTCCTGCACAAGCAGCTTGGCATATGGGCACTGTAGAAGGAGCGAAAGCGCTTGGTTATACAGACCTTGGTGTATTAGCGAAAGGCTATCGTGCAGATATCGTGCTATATGACGTATCTGGTATGCACTGGATGCCTCGTTACAACGATTTAGCGGCACTTGTATACTCTGCAAACAGTTCTGATGTAAATACTACAATTGTAGGTGGGAAAGTTCTTATGAAAGACAAAGAATTGCTTACTATTGATGAAGAAAAACTTCGCGCAGAAATTACTAAGGCTCAAGCGTATTTTAGTAACTAGTATATTAGTAAAAATTATATCTGTAACAGATTTGCTTTTTGCTGTCTATTGTAGTATTTTTCAGGTTTGTATTTAAATAATATAAGTTTGTATGCGAGGTACTGCTATGCTAAAAAGAATACTTCAATACCTTTCACTTTGTATCGCCTTAGTTAGTTTATTGATATTAGCTGGTTGTAGTAGTAATAGTGCGTCTTCTCAGTCTAAAGGACCTGAAGGGGAATGGATTGCTTACTCAGGCTATACCGTTCAAAATGTAGTGAGTGCTGTTGACACGCCTATTTTTACGATGAATCTTACAGCTCGAAATGATAGTAAGACGATTTATACTGCAGATATGAAAGCTTATAATTATCAATATACGACGCCTGAAAAGAGACCTGTAATTGAATCTACTCAAATGGTAGGGGATATAAAGGAAGCTCGTCTAAATTATATTACGGCACTTACACTTGTAATGAGTGCTAACGATATAGTAGGTAACGCAAATAGCTCGAATTTAAATACAATTAAGATGGATATTAGGGACATACCCAATACTGATCTTATTTATGATTCAAAAACAGATACTATTAAATTTATGGATCAAACCTTTAAACGAGTTAGCGATACGAACAATTTACAAACATTGGCCGATGCGTATAAGAAAGACCTTCAAGTAGCTTCTAATAAATATTTAGAAGAGATTGGGAATGCAGCAAATCCTAAAACAAAATTTATAACAACCTATAACTTTGATGACTCTATCATTAAAGACAATAAGAAATGATTTATAAAAGAAAACCCACTCCTATTATGATATATTCCTTTATTAGATACTTAATAAAGGGGGGATATATCATATGGAGTGGGTTTATTTTGTAATGTTTTATTTTTAATGTTATTTTATTACTTTTACCAAGAACATTGGCACAGGGATATAAAATTCATCTTCTTCACTGTAAATACGAGGTCCTACTGTGGAATCAATGGTGACAGAGCTAGCACCTAATTTTGTGAGCACTTCTTTATCCCATTGAGGGCGTGTAAAGGATGAAATTTCAAGCATATGATAAATAGTATGGCATCGCTCTTTTAACTCATTGCTTACATGTTCATGGGCATGATGAACAGATTGCGGTAAGTCATGGTGATTGCGAGCATGTTCCGCATCATAATTGAGGATTAAACCGCCTGGACGAATGATACGTAACCATTCAGCATAGGCTTTATCTGGATGTGGTAAATTCCATGTTACATTGCGGGCTACAACAATATCAAAGGTATTAGAATCAAAGCTGAGATTTTCTGCATCCATAACGGAGAAGGTAGCATCACAATCAAGGGATTCTGCCAGTTGATTTGCTTCGTCTATCATATTAGGCGTAATATCGATGCCGTGCACTGTATGTCCTAGTTGAGACAGGATAATACTAAAGAAGCCTGCACCACAACCAATATCTAATATACGTAAAGAGCGATCAGAATCAAAGATATGACTCGTTAGTTCATCTCTCCATAATTTAAGTTTAGGGCTCTCTAATTCTTTAGCCCGTAAGGCTCCAAAATCATGAGCTCGATCTGTCCAATAAGATGTAATAAATTCTTTATCATCCTTCATAGGATGGTTATGTTCAAAAATATCGTTCATACGTAAAATCTCCTCATATTCTATAGTGTTTATAGTACCATAAAATATGAATAAACTATACAGCAAAAATCACATTTATACTATAAATACATAGGATTTGATATGTTATAATATTTTTATATTTTGTTTAATGAAAGGGCAGGGCTATGATATTACAAACTGGACAACGTACAGATATACCTGCCTTTTATGGACAGTGGCTAATTAATCGTATACATGAAGGTTACGTAGACGTTCAAAATCCTTACAATCCACTACAAGTAACGCGTTATACTATTAATCACGAGGTAGTAGATGGTATTGCTTTTTGTACGAAGAATCCATTGCCATTTATACCATTACTAAATGAAATTAAAGATTATCGACAATATTGGCATATGACCATAACCCCTTATGGACGTGACATTGAGCCCTATGTACCGCAATATGAGTCTGTAATAGAAGGTTTTAAACATATTTCTAATAAGCTTAATCCTCAGTCTATGGTGTGGCGCTATGACCCAATCATTTTAACTAATGACTATACAATAGATTTTCATTTTGAAAGCTTTTATAAAATGGCAAAGTCCTTAATGGGCTATACTGATACAGTTATTGTTAGTTTTTTAGATATTTTTGATAAAGTAGCTCATAATTTTCCTGAAGGCTATAGACCGAGTTTAGATATTCAAAAGAAGATCATTAAAGAATTAGTATCTATAGCTCATTCTCATCATATGATACTTAAAACCTGTGGAGAAGGGGACGTTTTCAAAGAAT
>ERZ773066.1013-NODE-1013-length-14784-cov-5.969516_pt1 | contig 14784 bp, 15 predicted proteins | sample MGYA00580573_ERZ773066 | MGnify/ENA primary metagenome ERZ773066 (study PRJEB29015, sample SAMEA2738128) | human oral metagenome | biome: human oral; feature: human-associated habitat; material: saliva | place: China | collected 2203 ... | reverse complement strand
AAAGTGTAGTTTTACCACCGCCACTCTTGCCGAAGATACATATAAAGTCTCCTTTATTTATATCTATATTCACATCATTCAGCACATGGTGCGCTCCAAAACTCTTGTTCACATTCTTAAGTGAAATCTGCACTTCGTTACTCATCAACTTCCCTCCTTAAGCCTTGTCGCAATATCCTTTTCTCCACGTCGAAGCCCTATCACTTCAGAAACAAATGCACACACGATTCCTACCAAAGCTATACATATTGCTATTATAAATTTACTTGTATCCCAACCATCGCGCGGAATAAAGACTCCTCTAATTGGTATTCTTGTGTTAACCATCAACACTACCACAAAAGGCAATATGCTCAACAAATATACTATATAACTATTGGCTATTTTTTTCTTGTGTATACTCCAAAATCCATGACCAAATAACCTTGAAACATCAATCCTTCTTCCCTGTTCATAAAAATACGTTTCAAGGTCTATTCGTATAAGTGTATATAATATTATTATAGATAGTAAAAACCCTACAAAATTGACCGCTGCTTCTGTTTTGAATTCGTCTACTTTCTCTGCAACTTCACTATATACACTCATCAGACTACTAACATATTGTTCTGCGCGAGTTCTTTTTATTATCGGTTTCAATTCTTCATAAGCTCTATCTGCGTTGTTCACCTTCGGGTGCATATTCCCGTTGATCAAAGAAGAAACCTTCTTCCCATAAACATTAGAGAAACCTCTTCCATTTACTACATACAATACGTAATTAACTAACCTGGGTTCCTCAATACGTTTTCTTGCATCGAATGAAAGTAATTGTTGATTGCTTTTTATTGTATGATACACTTCTTTAAAAGGCCCTTTTTTCCCCTTGGAAAGAAACGCATGTTCTTCCGCTATGAGCTTTTTTTCTCTAGAACTTACCTTTATATTGCCGGGCACTAAAATATGCCATTCATTTTCTTTTACGGTCGGAATATTTAACAGTTTGCCATTTGCATCCAATATTTTAGAATAATCGAACATATTCTTATTAATATATGCGTATTTACCATGAAATGCTTGTTTTTTTAAATACTCGTCATCTACATCTGCACCTTCAGCTTGAAGCCCCTCTTTTTTGTCATTTTCAGCATCTAAAAACAATGCTCCATTTTTATCCAATTCATCCCATAATTTACTAAAAACAGGGGTAACAAATTTTTGAAACTTTTTTTCGTTCTTTATATATTCATCAGAATATGCGCAACCTAAATTAACATAATTTTTCGCTACATCCATTTTTTTTAGGTAGGGCACCAAACTAAAGTATGTATATGCACTAAATAATGATGCAGTAAGTAAATATAAGACCAAAGCCATCGCTGCAAATTTAAAAATCATATTAGACTTATCAGTATTTTTTCTATATCCTTTAAGCGCATTAATGGCTTTAATAAAGTTTACCTTCACTGCTAAAAGCACAAATTCTATTACAGCCATTATCAACATTGCGACTATTACAATTTTATAAATATCGCTTACCGCATTGTAATACGTAATAAATGAACCGGGGTTCATTAAGTAATACAACAACAAATTTAATGCAGCAAATGAAATGAGAAACGGAACAAATAATAGATCTAAAAATTTCCCAATGACGAACCTCACCTTGCTGTGCCCCAGCAAAGTTGAAATTGCCGCTTCTTTTATAAGCATGCTATTATAAACAAGCAAACAAAAAATAAGTGCCAATACTAAAATCAAAAGTACAATGACATATAACACAGCTTCTCGTTCTGTTATGTCAGATGGTATAACTGCCTTCCTAGGTTCCGAAACATTAATATCCGCTTTCTTTTTTACCGCCTTTGCAAAAGCTGTAAAGTCTTTAGAATCCCCTTTGACAAAATAATCACCCACAAATGCATTCCTGCTGATTTTATCAAACGGTTTCCAGTTTATATTTTTCCTCGTAAGAAAGCTAATTTTATTTACTTTTTCAAATCTGTTAACACCCTGAATGGAATTGCTTATATTAATATTTTTAAACTCTTTTTTAAACCAATCTGTATCTTGTAAAAACAAGTACATGTTTTTAGTTTGTCTTTCACTAAGATTGTTTCTAGGAATAAATTCTTCTTTCAAAAAACTTATGTTATACTCCTTCGCAAATTTTTGCAAAATGCGTTTCTTAAATTCAATCTTGTCGGGAGAAGAAGTAATAGTCACTGTAGCATCAAACTTATTAGCTATATTCTGCGAAAGCATAGAATCATACTCAAGAAAATAACCTAATCCTATTAAAACCAACAATGCCACTATTAAAATTCTAATCGTTTTTTTCATTAGACTCCCCTCGCTAAAAAAAACATTAGGCTACCATGTTCAGTTGGAACATGGTAGCCTAATAAATTTTCACATTATTACTTGCAAGTTGCGTATGCCTCATTTCCCCACAATGCCTTAACATAAGAGGCAGAAGCTCTTTTCTTCTTTTTTACCCAACCGGAAGAGCTTACGAATCCCCATTTGCCCTTAACAGAAGTTTTATGGGTTTTCTTATTATGATCATAATGTGACCATACATATTTAGTGCCCACTCCATGCCTCCAATATCCACCGTACCAGTAAAGCCAACCTGTATCAGATAATGGTTCAGCCTCTTCTTTACTAGTCTGGACTTTTGTCTTTTGTGCCTTAAACTGCGCTTCATCTTTTACGGTAGTTGCAAAAATCATACCTGCCGATCCAAGCACTAAGCATGTGCTTAACACCAACGCTAAGATTTTCTTCATGATAAACCTCCTTGTTTAATATAATTAACTTATTGCCACGAGCGTATCATGTTTTTTTTAATTTGTCAACCACTTTTTGATTTTTTACTCTTTCTGAACCATAAATAAAAATTGCAGTATACTCCCTTATAAAAGGAAGGATATTGATAATTCCGTCGCTTAATTTACGCATAAATTTAGCCCCTTTTCAGGGGCTAATGATTATTCATTCTAGTATATTTTGTTATGCTTGCTCTTTAATGCTTGCTTGGGCTGCTGCCAACCTTGCAATAGGTACCCTAAACGGTGAGCACGATACATAGTCCAGCCCTATTTCATGGCAAAATTCTACAGACTTAGGATCTCCTCCATGTTCTCCGCAAATACCGAGTTTAATATCCGGTCTTGTGGACTTTCCAAGCTCTACAGCCATCTTCACAAGCTTGCCTATGCCCACGGTATCAAGCGTCTGGAACGGATCCTGCTCAAGGATACCTTTATCCACGTATTCCTTAATGATCTTTCCTGTATCATCACGTGAGAACCCGAATCCCATCTGCGTAAGATCGTTGGTACCAAAGGAAAAGAATTCCGCTTCCCTTGCGATTTCATCCGCTGTAAGCGCCGCCCTTGGGATTTCTATCATCGTGCCTACCATATACTTGAGCTCTCTGTCCTTTTCTGCAAAGCACTTCTTAACTTCTTCTACAACCGTCGCCTTTACATCCGCCAATTCCTTTTCAGTGCCTATGAGCGGAATCATGATTTCAGGAATGATATCATAACCTTCCGATTGTGATACATCGAGTGCAGCCGTTATGATTGCACGGGTCTGCATCCTTGCGATTTCAGGATAGGTTACAGCGAGCCTACAACCTCTGTGCCCGAGCATAGGGTTGAACTCGTGTAATTCCTCCACCTTGCTTGCAAGCTTTGCTTCGTCAACGCCTATCTTCTTGGAAAGATCTGCAATTTCTTCCTTTGTATGTGGCAAGAATTCATGTAGAGGCGGATCAAGCAACCTTATGGTAACAGGCTTATCCTTCATCACCTTATATATTCCGTTAAAATCATCCGTCTGATACGGCAAGAGTTTAGCAAGCGCTACTTCTCTCTCTTCTACAGAATCTGCCAATATCATCTGCCTTACGGCTGTAATTCTATCCTCTTCAAAGAACATGTGCTCCGTTCTACAAAGCCCTATACCTTCCGCCCCGAATTCTACCGCCTGCTTCGCATCTCTAGGGTTATCCGCATTTGCTCTCACCTTCAGCTTTCTCGCATCATCGGCCCACTGCATTATAGTCGCAAAGTCACCGAGCAACTCAGGTTGAACGGTCTTAATCTCCCCTTCATATACGGTTCCCGTAGAGCCGTCCAATGAAATTTTGTCGCCTTCTTTAAATACCTTTCCGTCTACCTCTACAGTTTTCTTCTCTTCATCTACATTTAGCGCACTACATCCTGCGACACAGCATTTTCCCATGCCTCTTGCAACAACCGCAGCATGGCTGGTCATACCGCCTCTGGCCGTCAATATACCTTCAGCAACAACCATTCCCGCCAGATCTTCAGGAGAAGTTTCAAGCCTCACGAGCACAGTCTTCTCGCCATTCTCACTTGCCGTTACCGCTTCTGCCGCCGTGAAGTAAATTTTTCCTGTAGTGGCTCCCGGTGAAGCCGGCAATCCCTTCGCAAGCTGTGTTGCCTTCTTGAGCTCCGCATCGTCAAACATCGGATGTAACAGCTGATCTATCTGAGCGGGCTCTATACGCATTACGGCCGTTTCTTTATCGATGTGACCTTCCTTCACCATGTCTACAGCCACCTTTACGGCTGCAGCTGCAGTCCTCTTGCCGTTTCTCGTCTGTAACATGTAAAGCTTATTTCTTTCAACGGTAAATTCCATATCCTGCATATCGCAGTAGTGATCTTCCAATTTTTTAGCCGTATCCATAAATTCATTATATACATCAGGGAACTCTTCCTTCATCATGTCTATAGGCTGAGGGGTTCTAATTCCCGCAACTACGTCTTCACCCTGCGCATTGACCAAGAACTCACCAAATACTTTCTTCTCTCCGTTTACAGGACTCCTTGTAAATGCCACGCCTGTTCCGGATGTATCTCCCATATTCCCGAACACCATCGATTGTACGTTTACAGCTGTACCGATGCTGCCCGGTATGTCGTTAAGCTTTCTGTATAATATTGCTCTATCGTTGTTCCACGACCTGAACACCGCCTTTACAGCCTCTAAAAGCTGCTCTTTAGGCTCTTGTGGGAAATCTCGTCCCATTTCTTTTTTTACAAGCTCCTTATATTTTACGATTATATCCTGTAAATGCTCTGTAGAAAGATCCACATCCTGGGCGCAATTCTCCGCATCCTTCTTTGCATCAAAAATTTCATCAAACTTTTTCTTGCTGATTTCCATTACAACATCGCCAAACATCTGTATAAATCTTCTATAGCTGTCATATGCAAAACGCGGATTGTCCGTAAGCTCAGAAAGCCCTAAAACAGTTTCATCATTAAGTCCCAAATTCAAAATTGTATCCATCATCCCGGGCATTGAGATCTTTGCGCCGGATCTAACTGATACGAGCAAAGGATTCTTAACATCGCCGAATTTCTTGCCGCTCTTTTCTTCAAGTAACGCAAGTTTTTCAAAAATTTGCTCTATAATTTCATCTGAAATCTTCTCACCTTGCTCATAATATTCGCTACAAGCCTCCGTACTTACCGTAAAGCCAAACGGTACGGGCAAGTTAATCTTGGTCATCTCTGCAAGATTAGCACCCTTCCCCCCTAAAAGATCCTTCATATCCTTAGAACCTTCATCGAATGAGTACACAAATTTTTTCATTATATTCCCCTTCTATACAATAAACTACTATATCAACTGCATCTTGCAGCTAATTACAACATTGATCCCGGGCCGCTAAAGCCCTATCCTATCACCTATGTAAGCAGATATCTCATCTATACCTACCCGTGCCTGTTCCATCGTATCACGATCTCTTATGGTCACTTTACCGTCTTTTTCCGTATCGAAATCCACACAGATACAATATGGCGTTCCGATTTCATCCTGCCTCCTGTAGCGCTTGCCTATAGAGCCCGTCTGATCATAATCTACTGCAAAATCTTTAACCAGATTTTCAAAAATCGGCTCCGCAACTGTACTTAATTGCTTGCTTAAAGGTAAAACTGCCGCTTTATACGGAGCAAGATACGGATGCAGCCTCATCACTACTCTTGAAGTGTTTTTTTCTTCATCTATTATTTCTTCTTCATATGCATCATTTAGCACCGCCAAGAGCAATCTGTCCGCTCCGAGCGACGGTTCTATACAATACGGTGTAAATTTTTGGTTAGTTTCAGGATCTTGATATATGAGCTCTTCTCCCGATTCTTTTGTGTGTTGCTTCAAGTCAAAATCCGTCCTGTTCGCAATTCCCCAAAGTTCTCCCCAACCAAAGCTGAAATTATATTCAATGTCTGTAGTAGCCTCGCTATAGTGTGAAAGCTCTTCTTCTGAATGCTCTCTCTTCCTTATATTTTCTTCTTTTATACCTATGGTTTTTAAAAATTCTACGCAATAATTTTGCCAAAAATCAAACCAATCCATACTTTCATCGGGAGCACAAAAGAATTCCAATTCCATTTGCTCAAATTCTCTCGTTCTAAATATGAAATTACCCGGTGTGATCTCATTCCTAAAAGACTTCCCGATCTGGCATATGCCGAACGGAAGCCTCTTTCTCATGGTCCTCTGTACTGATTTAAAGTTTACAAAGATGCCCTGCGCCGTCTCGGGTCTTAAATAAATCTCCGCCTTTGCGCCTTCCGTAACTCCCTGGTAGGTTTTAAACATTAAGTTAAACTGCCTTATATCCGTAAAATTATGTTTGCCGCAATTAGGGCATTTGACTTCGTGCTCTTCAAGAAAGCTCATCATTTTTTCATTGGACCAGCCGTCCACTACCTGCTCTTTGCCTTCTTTTTGCAGTTCGTCTTCTATCAACTTGTCCGCTCTGAATCTGCTTTTGCATTCTTTGCAGTCTACCAGCGGATCTGAAAATCCGCCTACATGCCCTGAAGCTACCCACGTCTGTGGATTCATGAGTATAGCAGCGTCGAGCCCCACATTGTATCTCGACTCGTGTACAAATTTTTTCCACCACGCTTTTTTTATATTGTTCTTAAGCTCTACTCCTAAAGGACCGTAATCCCAAGTGTTTGACAGACCTCCATATATTTCGGAACCGGGAAACACAAACCCCCTATTTTTAGCAAGTGAAAGGATTTTATCACGTTTATCATTGCAATTACTCGTCATGAATTCCCCCGCCTAATTAATCTCATCCTCAAGGTCTATCTGCTCGCCTGCATCCTTGACGCCTGCCGCCACATCATTTTCCGCGCCCTTAGACATGTTGCTCATCTTGTCTTTGCTCTCCTTAGCCTTCTCCATGGCACTGCTTGCATATGACTTGGCAGCCTTGTAAGCTTCTTCGCCCTTATCCTTGGCTATATCAAAGTACTCTTTTCCTTTTTCGGCGCCCTTGTCTAAATAGCTGCTTACATCTATTACCGTTCCGTCTTCCTTTACAATGGTTACCTTGCAGCTGGTTCCAAACGTAGCTATAAGCCCTGCGATTATACCCCAAGGTGCAAGCACCGCTCCTATCATTCCAACGGTAAGCGGAATGTTTATCAACTTTTGGTCATCTTTTCTGACAATAACCCTCATCGCATTGCCTTTTTTTGCATGTTCTTTCAAGGTGCTCAATATGGCATTCGTGTATGTCTTCATTTCCTTGTTTGCAGACTCACCCTTTTCTTCTGCAGCAATGATGGCATCTATAACATTACCATCGCAGGCTTCGAGTATTTCCTTCGCCTCTTTATATCCAAGGCCCGTTCTATCTTTTACAAGATCTATTTTTTCTAAACTAATATCCATCTCAAGCCTCCTTCTCTAAACTATATGTAACTTATCAACGCTTTGACAGCGTTTTACAGAGTACGCTCTCGCTTTTTAAATTCAATTTTCCCCAGTGATACGCCGCATACCTTCTTAAAAACATCCAGTATTCATTGAATTTATCATCCGGTATTGCCAGTTCATCAACCTTTGAAATATCAGCATTAGCCAGATAACGCACCGTGTTAATTATATCAGATGAAACTTTTAAAATCAACGAATCGTAGTACCCGCCACCTATCTCGGTTTTAGCTTTTTTATACGTTTCGTAAGTTTTTCCGCTTTTTAATGAAAAGTAACAACTTTCATTTGCGGCGTCCAAAAAAACTTCATTATTTATAACAAACACCCCTGTCATCGTTAATATTTTAATAAAATAATATATAGGGAAGATGGCATATTCAGATTCTCGCCTACGTGCAGCATCAAGGAAACTGCTGAGATGATTGTAAGCACCATGTTCGCCTGAATTTTCAGGTATGACCTTATCCGTTATCTCTATCGCAAACATAGCGACGGCAAGTTTTTCAATGTCACTTGCAATTTCCATTGGATAGTCTATAAGGTCTACTTTAAGTACATTATAATATCGGTTTTGTTTTATCTGAAAAATTGATTTTGACATCGGCTGTAATATGTTTGCATCTCCACCTTTGCTACTTCCACTGCCGTATGCGGATGCTAAAATTTTTTTGTCATCTCTTGTGAGCAACGTAACCAAATTTCGCCCGCCTGTCATCTTTATGCACCTAAGTACTATGGCCTCTATCTCAAATTCATCCATGAAAGTCTCCTAACGCATATGGATTTTAGATATCGCCATATCCAAGATTTTTAAGCTGCACATCGCTTTCTCTCCAGTTTTTTCTCACCCTCACCCAAAGTTTCATATTTACCTTTACACCGAATATATCTTCAAGCTCAAGCCGTGCACTTTTACCTATGCCCTTGAGCTTTCTTCCGGATTTACCTATGATTATACCCTTGTGCGAATCCCTTTCACAGGTAATGACAGCTTCAATGTCTATAACACCTTTCATTTCCTTGAACTTTTCAATGCCTACCGCAACTCCGAAAGGCACTTCCTTGTCCAGGTACATGAATAATTTCTCTCTTATAATTTCGCTAGCCAAAAATCTTTCTTGCTGATCCGTATACATATTTTCAGGGAAATGTATATTTTCATCATTACAATACAAAGCAACCTTGTCCAATAATGCATCTACATTTTTCCCGTCTTTTGCTGTAATTCCTATTACATCTTCGAAGCCTTCCTTGGTTTTGTAATAATCATACAGCCCTTTAAATTGATCCGGCTTCATGACGTCGAGTTTATTAATAACTATTATCTTGGGGCTACTTATGGATGCCAGGTTTTTAAAAATCTTGTCTTCCTCCTCAAGTTTAGAGCGTTCATCCACAAGAAGTAACACCAAGTCTACATCCCGCATACTTCGCCTTGAACTTGCTACGAGCTTTTCTCCCAGTTTATTTTTCGGCATGTGAATTCCCGGAGTATCTAAAAATACCATCTGCTTATCCCTAATATTGTCTGTAAATATACCTCTTATGGTATTCCTGGTAGTTTGAGGTTTTGGCGTTGCAATTGCCACCTTCGTGCCTATTATCATATTCAGCAATGTGGATTTGCCGGTGTTCGGTCTTCCTATGATACTTATAAAGCCTGATTTCATATATTCCTCGTTATTTATCAAAAAATGTATTTAAAAACGGATCCTGATACACTTCGGAGAGTTTTTTAACAGTTATTTCGTCATTTGCCGCCTGCATTATCAGTTCTATATCTTTATTGAATTCAGCAAGCACTTGTCTACAGATCCCGCAGGGAACTATCCCTTCGGTATTGCTCGCTATAGCTATAGCTTTAAAATTACTCTCTCCATCGGTAACGGCCTTCGACACCGCAACCCTCTCTGCGCATATTGTAGCTCCAAAGGATGCATTTTCAACATTTACACCTGTATATATCCTGCCTGAAGATGTGAGAAGCGCCGCCCCGACTTTGATATCGGAATAAGGCGAATACGCATTATGCAAAACATTCTTCGCTTCATTCATCAACTTCTCTTCCATCTTCATATTACCGTTATCCATACAGTTTTTTAACCACCTTTTTTTCAAAACTTCTCATCATTTCTTTATCCGCTTCATCAATGTGATCCATTCCCAATAGATGAAGCACGCTGTGTATGAATAAATACACGACTTCACGGCTTAAAGACTGTCCTATATCCGCAGCCTGCTCAGAAGCCCTGGCGAGACATATTACAACATCTCCAAGCATTATTTTATCACAGAAACCAAGATCCACATCATATTCAGGATTAAACTCTTCTCGAGTACTTATCATCGGGAACGAAAGGACATCCGTAATACTGTCCTTCCCTCTATAGTCTAAATTCAATTGCTTTATGCTGTCTTCAGAAACAAACGATACGCTCACCTCAATTCGATCTTTAGCAGCGGCATTGTCCGCAATTTCATGCGGCATATTCTGCATCACTTCATCTATATCCAAGATTACCTTGAGCGTTTCATCATATTTATCGAGAATGTCCGCCTCATCCAAACCATGCGCCTTGCACTCCCTGCTAAATTCTTCCTCGCAGCATACAATGCTCATGTTTATTCACCCTTGCCCATGCTGTTATTCTTTTCATAGGCGGTAATTATTTCCCTAACCAAGTTATGCCTCACTACATCCCGCTCTCCGAGCTTTACAAATGCAATTCCTTCTATCCCCTTGAGGATTTTTTCTGCACTTTTAAGTCCCGAAGACTTGCTGAGCGGGAGATCTATCTGTGTTACATCGCCATTCACTATGACCTTGGAGTTTATTCCCATTCTGGTGAGGAACATCTTCATCTGCTCCCTCGTAGTATTTTGAGCTTCATCCAAGATTATATATGAATCATCAAGTGTCCTTCCCCTCATGAACGCAAGGGGTGCCACCTCAATGATTTCCCTTTCTCTGAGCTTCATAACGGTATCTCTGCCTAAAATATCATAGAGCGCATCGTAAAGCGGCCTTAAATACGGATCTACCTTATCCGCCATGTCACCCGGCAAAAACCCGAGGCTTTCCCCTGCCTCTACGGCAGGTCTTGTAAGTATTATTCTATCCACCTGTCTGTTTTTGAACGCCTTTGCCGCCATGGCTACGGCAAGGTAAGTTTTACCGGTACCTGCAGGTCCTATACCGAATATCATATTTGCATTTCTCATTGCCCGTATGTATTCTCTTTGTCCCAGCGTTTTAGGGCTTATAGGCCTTCCCTTTCTGTTAAAGCAGATAACATCGCTTTCCAGAGCCTCATCTGAAAGCAAGATGCCATCCTCGTGAGCATCTAAAATATGTCTCGTCTTCTGAAGGTTTATCTCTTCTCCTTTTGCCGACAATCTATCCATTTCAGCTATTATCTGTTTTGCCTTTTTAGCGTTTTCGCCTTTTATGAGCAATCCTCCGTCGTTTTCATACACATTCACCTTCATGAATTTTTCTACAAGCCTGATGTTCTCGTCGAGCTTTCCGAACAAGCTCTTCATATCCAACGTTTCAGGGCGAAGTAACTCCTGTTCCATATGCGTCCCCTACTATTTAAACACCATTGTGAGCGCATCCGCTTCAATATTGTTATTCTTGGAAGCCACAACCACTTCAAACCTGTCTCCCTTTACATGGAGCAGTCTTTTTTCATCAAGCGCCTTTTTCAGTTTTGCATCGTTTAAAACACTGGCTTTTTTCGCACCAAGCATGTATGCAAGGTTGTCCGATGAAAGGCGATACACTTCTTTTGCCAGTTTAAATATCTTAGTGAAGTCTGCTAAAATAGCCGTGCATTTTTCATTTCCTTTAAGCTCTGTGGCATTGGTATCAAACCCGAAGAAAAGTGAATTGTTGCCATCTTTAAATTCAAAGAAATTGAACTTTCCCACTTTGGAATAGTGCTCTGAAAACTTATATTTTTTCATAACTTCATCTGCAGTTTTTCCAAGCATTCCCGTTAATTTTAAATTTTCTTCACAGGATGCCGTCTGTTCGTCTTCCTTCGTTGTCTCTTTAGGCTTTGATTTTTCCTCACTGCTACCGCAACCTGTAAAAGCTACAGGTAAGGTCAATATCAATGCTATCGCCAATACTGCGGTTAAAATCCTTTTTTTCATATTTAACTCCTTTACAATGCCGAGGTCATATATTATACCGCCGGTTATGAAAAAACGACTCGTTGCAGAGCCGTTTTCTCTATAATTAATATTTTTTAGCTTTTTTTCTCGCTGCCTCTGACTTCTTCTTTCTCTTTACGCTTGGTTTTTCATAGTGTTCACGTTTTCTTATCTCAGACATCACGCCGTCTCTTGCGCAAAGTCTTTTAAATCGCTTAAGAGCGCTTTCTAAACTTTCATTTTCCTTCACGTATACCTGTGCCATCCATCTCACCCCCTTAACATTCTTAATTCAATTTCGCTAAGCTATACAGCTCTTTCTACTTTGTCGGACTTCATGCAGCTTGTGCAAACGTTTGCTTTGCGCACTTTGCCGTCTTCCACGATCTGAACCTTTTGGATATTAGCATTCCATTTTCTCTTAGAGTGAATGTTTGAATGAGATACTCTATTCCCTGACACCTGTCCTTTGCCGCAAATTTCACATTTTTTTGACATCTATTTCACCTCCAGTACAAATTTCATATACTAAGCCTCGAAAATACATGATACCACAACTTGAAACCGAAAGCAATGCCCGTAGCATATGTGTCATTGTATGAAAATACAGCGCCTAATTTAATTTCTCGGGTCTGTTAACTTTTACAAGCCCCACAATCATTATCACTGCGAACACCAACAAATAGTAAACAACCGTGACTTTATACGTAATTATCGTGGCTATTACCATGAATATACACGCCAATATCGCAAGTACCGGCACAACATAGTGCTTGAACGGGTTGTGCAACCTCTCCGTCTTCATCATGAGCAAGAAGATCGGTATGTACATTGCATATAGAGTGATTATCGGTAATTCGGATGTGTCAAAGGAGAATACCCCGAACCAAGGTTTTGGAACCAAATTCGCCCCATAAAAATACGCATACCATATGCCTGTAAGCGTAATTGAAAGCACCGCAGAATTAACAGGCATGTTGGTCTTCTCATCCACCTGAGATAGTAATTCCGGCTTGTAGCCCTCATTTCTGGCAGCTAATGCATGCCAAGCCCTTAAGCAGCCGAGCATCATACCGTTTAGCGTTCCGAGGCAGGAAATTATTACGAATATGAATAACCCTATGCCGCCTATTCGTGAGAATAAATTCGAGAATGCGATTTTTGCGCCCTGTTCTCCACTGGCCATTACGACGTCATTGCTTACCGCACCGGCAAGTCCTATATAATATAGTACATACGTCACTACAATTATGATGCTGCCCCACGCAAGCGCCCTGGGTAAATTCTTTTTAGCATCCTTAAGCTCCGCATTGATACTTGTAGCTACTATCCAGCCTTCATATGCAAAGGAACTTGCAACTACCGCTGCGAGCAAAGTGCTACCTACCATGCCGTGCTCTGTCGTTACGGCCTTGAAGTTTTGCATGGTGGTACCGTTACCCAATCCTACTATACTGCCTATGATTGCCATGGCGTATAGCGGTATCAGCTTTATTACCGTAGTACTTACCTGAAATTTTTCAGAAAGCATCGGCCCTAAGGTGTTAAGCCCGAAGCTGAGCAATATAATTGCAGCTCCTATAGCCATGCAGCCACCGCTCGTAATGTCCATCCCAAGTAGAGCGCAGATGTATCTTGCAGGCACCCAACCTATTACCGCCGTAAGAGACGGGAAGTAGAGCGCAGCCATAAACCATCCCACCATATAGCCGTATTTTCTCCCGACTACCGCTTCCGCATAATCGATAAGTCCGCTTTCCTTTTCATACTTTGTACCTAAAATAGCAAATGCATATGCACACACTATCATTATAATTCCGCCCAAAATCCATGAAAGAATACCGAGTTTCAGATCTCCCTTGGTAGCTACGAGGATTTTCTCCGCCTTAAAAAAGACTCCGCTACCTATCACTATTCCTACTACCATTGCTATCGCCATTGCGAGTCCGTATCTCTTCTTAAGCTTAGCACCCATAACTACCTCCTTTTCTTTTTTTCAAAAAAAACAAATACCGCAGATTTGCGATATTAGTATAATTATATAAAAATATTTAAAAAATATCAAGCAATATGAGGCTTTTTCTTTAAAAAACGCGAAACTACCTCCTAAAAAGTATATTTTCAAAACGCCCTCTTAAGCGCAGGCGGTGCGCTCCACATTTTCCTTCATTTAACAAGTAAGGTTATTTTAAAAAAGCGTCCGGCTGTCACTGCAGCTTACCCTCCTAAAACCATATTCAAAAAATATTTAAGCTCACAAAAAAATAAAACATAGGTTACCGCAGTGTGTGCTGCGAAAGCATATTTCTCCAATACAATAAAAATCAGAAAGCTCCCGTGAGGGAGCTTTCTTAAGGTTTAGTATTAAGTTAGTCAAATATTTTTAGCTGAATGTGCTTATCGGTATAAACCAATGTTTCTATTTAACAGTCTTTTTTACAGCCTGTCCATAGTACTCAAGCTTACCTATCTTCTTAAACGCTCTTATTGTGAACGTGTAGTTGCCCTTCTTCTTAGGTAGCTTGATACTTCCAACTATAAAGCCTCTAAGCTTCTTAGTACCCTTCTTAAGCTTTATGGTCTTAACCTTGCCGTCTATGACTATCTTAGCTTCATAGCCGTTTACGCCCTTCATAGCCTTAAACTTGATGTTAAGTACTCGGCTCTTCTTATTCACCTTTGCGCTAAGCTTCTCAACCGCTCCAAGCATGAATGCGAAGCTGTTACCGTATTCAACCAGCTTGTTGTTATCAGCCTCTAGAGCCTCAAGCTTAAATGCCAGGAATTTACCCATTGGAAGTCCTGTTACGCTTGCCTTAACCTTATCTGCACCTGCAGCTACAAGCTTATCAGCTT
>ERZ773066.1009-NODE-1009-length-14808-cov-3.341558_pt1 | contig 14808 bp, 6 predicted proteins | sample MGYA00580573_ERZ773066 | MGnify/ENA primary metagenome ERZ773066 (study PRJEB29015, sample SAMEA2738128) | human oral metagenome | biome: human oral; feature: human-associated habitat; material: saliva | place: China | collected 2203 ... | reverse complement strand
GGGAGTCCTCGATGAGGACGGACTGCAGGTGTGCCAGACCGTCGCCGTGCTCCTCATCCAGGTCCTCAAGCCAGCGAGCGGTACGCTGCAGCTTGTCTGCGGTGCGGATGTAGTACATCAGGTAGCGGTCAATGTAGCGGATGATGTCCTCGCTGGAGGCATCCTTGACGAAGAGGCGACCGTGAGCGGGGTTCGCACCACCGTTACCGCCCAGGTACAGGTTCCAGCCGTTGGTGGTTGCAATCAGACCAACGTCCTTGCCCTGTGCCTCAGCACATTCACGGTTACAACCGGAAACACCGAACTTGAACTTGTGCGGGGAGCGCAGGCCGCGGTAACGGTTCTCCAGCTGGATTGCCATACCGACGGAGTCCTGAACGCCGAAGCGGCACCAGGTCGAACCCATGCAGGACTTCACGTTACGCAGGGACTTACCGTATGCCTGACCGGACTCGAAGCCGGCATCCACCAGGCGCTCCCAAATGTAGGGCAACTGCTCCAGGCGAGCACCGAACATACCGATACGCTGCGCACCAGTAATCTTCACGTACAGGCCGAACTCTTCAGCGACCTCTGCGATGACGCCCAGCTTCTTAGCGGGAATCTCACCTGCGGGAATACGCGGAACGACGGAGTAGGTACCGTTCTTCTGCATGTTCGCCAGTGCACGGTCGTTGGTCTCCTGAATACCACCGCGACCTGCATCCAGGACGTAGGAGTTGCGGAAGGAGGAGAGGATCGACGCAACGGTCGGCTTACAGATTGCACAGCCGTCGCCGCCGCGACCGAAGCGTGCCAGCACGGAGTCGAAGTCGTCCAGGTTGGTCAGGCGCACAGCCTCAGCCAGCTCTGCACGGGAGAAGTCGAAGTGCTCACACAGTGCCTTGGAGACGGTCAGACCCATCTTCTTCATCTGCTGTTCCAGAGTCTTCTGCAGCATCGGCACACAGGAACCACACTGGGTACCCGCGGTGGTGCAGGACTTCAGGGATGCGACATCGTGGTTGCCGTCTACGATTGCCTCACGGACAGCACCGAAGCTGATGTTGTTGCAGGAACACAGGATTGCGTCGTCGGGCAGTTCGGTGTCGGGGATGCCGTCGCCGCCGCCAGCTGCGGTCAGGTAAACGTTCGGCTCAGCGGGCAGTTCGCGACCGAGCAGGGGCTTAAGGGAGTCGAAGGGAGCGGTGTCACCGACGAACACGCCACCGAGCAGGGTCTTTGCGTCGCCGCTGGTCACGATCTTCTGGTACATGCCGCGTGCGGGGTCTGCGAACAGAACCTCGAGGCAGCCCTCGGTGGTGCCGCGGCGGTCACCGAAGCCAGCCACCTGAACGCCGGAGAACTTCAGCTTGGTTGCGATATCGAACTCTTCAACCTGAGCTTCTTCGTTGTCGTTGAGCAGGTTGGCTGCCACGGCGTCGGCCATAGCGTTAGCCGGTGCAACCAGACCCCAGGTGCGGCCCAGCACGCAGGCGACCTCACCGATAGCCCAAATGTGCTCGTCGGAGGAGTGGCATGCGTCGTTGACGAGAATACCGCCGCGCTCACCCAGTGCCAGGTCAGCGTCACGTGCCAGCTCGTCGTTGGGGCGAATACCGGCACCGAAGACCACCATGTCGGCGGGCAGGGTGCGGATGTTTGCGTCCTCGGAGGGAGAGTCTGCGATGGAGACGGAGACGACGTTGCCGTCAGCGTCCTTGTTGATGCCGGAGATGTACACGCCGGTCTCAATATCAATGCCGGTTGCCTTGATCTGGGCGTTCACGGCGTAACCGCCGCCCTGGTCAACCTCAACGGACAGCAGCCAGGGAGCCACATCCAGGATGGTGGGCTCTGCGCCCAGGTCCTTCAGACCCTCAGCTGCTTCGAGGCCGAGCAGACCGCCACCGACGACGATACCGCGGGGTGCGCGGCCGAGGGTTTCCTGCAGGCGCTTGACCTCGGAGACCATGTTCTTCACGTCATCAATCGTGCGGAAGACGTGTGCGGCGTCCGAGTTAAGAATGGGGATGCGAACCGCGCGGGAACCGGTTGCGAAAACCAGCACGTCGTAGGGGTACTCGTTGCCCTCGGTGTCAGTGACGACGCGGCGGGTGCGGTCAAGCTTCTCTGCGTGGCAGTTGTTGACCAGGTTGATGTTCTCTGCATTCCACAGTTCGGGATCGCCGAGGGTCAGGTCCTTCTCGGTGTCCTTGAAAATCTGCTCGATAGCAACGCGGTCGTAGGGGATGTAGGGCTCGTCGTTGAGGACGGTGATGGTGTCCGCTGCGCGACCGGCAGCTTCAGCGCCTTCGTGGTACGCGCGTACAAAACGCCACGCAGCCGGGCCTGCGCCGACAACGAGAATGTTGCGACATGGATTTTCCTTCCTAGTTGTAATGCAGGTAGTTCATGACGCTTATCTACCCTCAGTGTGCGACTGGACCGTGCCCGGCGTTGGAACTCCTAGTTTCCGTGCCGTTGGGCTCGTATCTGATGCGTACCGAGTAGTTGGAGCGCCCGCTTCTTTAGAATGCATCTGAAAATTACGAAACATTTTTGTGTGGGATTATGTTGTTTTTTCAGGCAGTCAAAAGGCGTTTTAAACTACGACTTTTATCGTACACGCTAGCGCGGGGTTGAAGTATCGAAAATCCGCATTTTTTGGGAAAATTTTCCAAAAAAATCCGCGGAATACCGGGCTAGAATAGGGTATTCTTACCTTATCTAGACTTAATTTAGGTAAGGCTAATCTATAAAATTCAAGGTCATCTTTTAGGGTAAAAATAACCTTTAGCACCCTCCGCGCGCCCCATTTCCAAATGTGGGTTTCATAAGGTAAACTCCAAACAAAGAACACACGAATCGCTATTGTGTCCTGCACCCCGCGCGGCGCAGACCACCACTTCGAAAGGAAACCCCCATGGCTGAGAACTGGGTACGCATCTGCGCCGAATCTGACCTCGAAGAAAACTGGGGTGAAGTCGCCCTGGTCGACGGCTACCAGTACGCCATCTACAAGACCAAGCACGGCATCTTCGCCAGCGACCACCTCGACCCGCACAGCCAGGCACTGGTCCTCGCACGCGGCATCGTCGGCGAGAAGAATGGCAACCCCACCATCACCTCCCCCCTCTACAAGGAGGTCTACGACCTGACCACCGGCGAGTGCCTCTCTGACCCCTCCTACTCCATCAAGGTCTACCCCGTAGAGGTCCGTGACGGCGACGTCTACCTCAAGACCGCCTAAACGTTCAGCCGCCTACGGCTACTCAAACACAGCAACACAAAAACCTCGGGACCATGACGTCCCGAGGTTTTTTGTATTAACACTTTCAGACTTACGAGCGCATCTACACGCACCGCAAACCTGAGTTGTTAGGCGGCGTCCAGCTGGGTAATAGCCGCATCCATGCGGTCAATAAAGCACTCCGCCACCACGGCAGCAGAAGCGCCACCCTGCGCGTTCACCAGCGGCGCGGCAACCTTCACCGGCACACCGGTCGACTCAGCATCACGGCGCATCTTACCGGCGAAGAAACCCTCCGCCAGCAGGTAGGTCGCAGCAAACTTGGGCTGATGTTCGGCAACGACCTCGTGGAACTTCGGATCAATCGCGGCAATGAAGCCGTGATGCACCGGAACGTGCAACTCCTCAGCCAGCAGCTCAGCCGCGCGGCTCATGTCCGCACGACCATCAGCACGAGAAGAACCGGCAGCACCCTGCACTACAGGGCCGTCACCGGGAGTCCAGCCAGCTTCCTCCAAACGGGCGCGGGTCAGCGCGGCAAGGCGAGAATCCGGGCCTAGAGACTCACCAATGCTGATACGCTCAATGCCGCTATTGCGTGCGGCACGGCGCAAATCCACCTGAGTGTGGAAGCCGGTCGACAGCAGAATCGGCACAATCACGCAGGGCTCATCATTGGGCAGGGAGGCTGCGGCATCATCAACGCTGGGAGATTCCACATCCACATATGCGGCGTGGACACGGTACTCCACACCGTCGTTACGCTGTGCGAGCAGGAACTTAATCTGCTCACGAATCAGCGTGATAGCCTCGCGACCGGCGACCGAGTCGGTGCCGTGCGAGGTTGCGATTACATTCAGAATAGTCATATTTCCATTGTATGAATGGAACACCCCGCTTCCCTACTCATGAACACGAGTGACGAAGCGGGGTGTTGCACGAAGGCTAAATATTAGCTCTTGCGGCGGCGTGCCACAACCAGTGCGGTACCTGCAGCCAGGGTGATAGCACCAGCTGCTGCGGCGAACATAGCGCCGGATGCGCCGGTCTGCGCCAGCTTCGAGGAGGAGCTACCGGAGGTCGAGGAGCTACCTGCGGAAGAACCACCACCGAGGGAGGAACCACCGTTAGAGGAACCACCGTTGGAACCGCTCACACCCAAGTTGTCGGATGCGCCGGAACCAGCATCAGAACCACCGTTGGAGCCGCCCTTGTGGCCGGCAGTGTTCTGGTCGGCGGTGCTGCTCTCAGAAGCGGAAGCGCTCGCGGAAGCGGAGGCACTCGAAGATGCCGACTCGCTCGCCGATGCGCTCACCGAAGCGCTGCTGGAGCTGCTGGCGGAGCTCGACGCGCTCGCAGAAACACTCGAAGAAGCAGACGCGCTAGCGGATGCCGATGCGGACACGGTCGCCGAGGGGGTCACGGCGGGAACGCTCGGAACCGCGGTCGGGGATGCGCTCACCGATGCACTCGGGGTTGCAGACGCGCTCGGGGCGACAGAAGGTGCCACGGACGCGGTCGGCAGAGACGGCGAGGTGGGCTCCTCCGAAGGCACTGCGGTGGGTTCTGCGGTCACGCTGGGCTCAGCGGTTGCAGAGGGTTCCACGGTCGGAGCAACAGTCGGCGCAGCGGTCACGGTAGGCTCAGCGCTTGCAGAAGGCGTCATGGTGGGTTCTGCAGTTGCAGAGGGTGCCGCGGTCGGAGCAACGGTCGGCTCAGCAGACTTAGTCGGCTCCGCGGTGGGAGCAACGGTCGGCTCCGCGGTGGGAGCAACGGTCGGCTCAGCGGTGGCAGAGGGCTCTGCAGTTGCGGAAGGCTCCGCGGTCGGCTCAGCAGACTTAGTCGGCTCCGCGGTGGGGGCAACAGTCGGCTCGACAGAGGGTGCCACGGTCGGAGCAACGGTCGGTTCCGGTGCCTTGGTCGGCTCAGGTGCCGGTGCCGGTGCCGAGTTCGCTGCCAGGCGGTTCAGCCACAGCTGATCCTCGTAGGTGTTCGGGTTCTCGAAGCTGGTCGGGTAGATAATATCGCCGTTGGGCAGTTCGAGAGCGTTGTAGCCGCCGCTCTTGTCGGTCTTGCGCATCGAGGAGAGCACCACCTCGTTCACCTTGTTCAGGGTGTCATCCATGAACACCAGGCGGGAGCCGGATGCATCCACCACGACCACGTTACCCGCGCGGGTCAAGAACATGGTGGCAACCTCGGTCTTCTCGAAGCCCTCAAGGGTTGAGGACTCGCGGACCACGCTGAAAGTGCCGTTCTCGTACTTGAGAACCTGGACCTTACCGCCGGACCAGTTGTTCCAACGGTAAATGTAGCCCTTGGGGCTGACCAGGGTCGAGGACAGGGTGGTGGTGTAGCCCTCGGGCGAGGAGTTCGGCACCAGGGACACGCCGTTGCTGCTCAGGTGCAGCAGGTGGCCCTTCTGGACCACTTTTTCGCCAGACGCATCGTAGATGGAGGTCGACGGCGCGTACACGAAGCTACCGTCGGGCAGCGGCGCGAGGGTCACGGTGTTGTTGGAGAACGAGTCGCCGTAGTACTCGTCGAGCGAGTAGGCGTTCACAACCTGCGGGTCGATGGAGTCGGGCTTCGGCAGAGCCTGCGAGGTTGCCTTGCCGGATGCGTCAATAATGGTCAGCTTGCCGCCGCCCTGGCCGTCAATGCTGAGGATGCCCCAGGTGTTGTTGGCGGGGTTGTAGCCGATTGCCTTGACGGTGTTGGCGCCGAGCTCTGCGTCGGAGTAGACACCGGAGGAGACGAGCTTACCCTCAGCGGTCACGGTGTACAGCTCGGGCTTATTGCTTTCGCTGCCGATGACGAGCATGCGGTTGCCGTCAGCGTCCACAGCGAAAACGCCCTTGATTGCCTTCAGGACGCCGGTGTCGGTCATCTTCAGGTTGGAGCTGTTCAGCACGGTGTAGGTGGTGTCGCCGCTGAAGCTCGGGGGTGCCACGTGCACGATGTGGTTCTGTCCCAGACGTGCGGTGTTCTGGGGCTGGTTTACGCCTGCGCCGGTGTTGTAGGACTCGGCGACGCTGTAGGCGCTCTTGGGGGCGTTGGCTGCGCTACCAGTGTAGGAGATGCTCAGCGGGTCGAGGCTGGCGCCTTCGTTGTAGAAGTCGGAGAAGGCGTGGTTACCGTCGGCGGTCAGGTTCGCGGAGATGCCGCTGATGCTGACCACGCCGTCCTTCTCGCTCTGCTTGGCGGTGCCGGTACTCAGGGTAGCCATCTTGACTTCCTTGGGGCCCTCGAACTTGCCGCTGGCGTAGTTCTTGGTGCGCACGGTCATGTAGAGGGAGCCGGTGCCGTCAGCGAGGTTCAGTTCCACGCGGGGGTTGGAGAAGGTGAGGTTCAGGGCGCAGCCGGTTTCGGGGTCCTGACCTTCGGCGCAGTGGCCGGTGAACCAGAGGCGGCCGGCAGCCTGCAGGGTGACCTGCTTGCCGTCTTCAGAGACGGTGGTGGAGGTCGGGGTGAAGGTGAACTGCTTTGCGGTTGCGTCCCAGGCTGCGCCGTCGGTCATTTCGCGGGGCATACCGTTATAGGACAGGAAGGATGCGCGCACGCCCCAACCGAAGGACGCGCCAGCGGTTGCCTGGTCGCCCGCAGCGACGTTCTGTGCGGCAACGTTCTGGGCAGCGATATTAATGTTCTCGGCGAGAACGGGTGCCAGGGGCAGGGCGACAGCGCCAGCGACGGCGAGGGCGCAGGCTCCCTTGGAGAGGCGGGTGCTAGATGTGAAAATCTTCATTGGTGTGTATCCATACTATCGACATTGTTAGGACAGGCTTACTATATCGACAGTGTGAGTATTTCTCAACATCAGATTCCAAGAAAGCGTTTTATGACAGAACACCTCGCAGCACACTGACGGAGATACAACTAACCCACGCCAGCATGCCGCGACAAGTACCGGGGGCCGCCACTCCCCCGGCCTCTAGACAACTAATCCTTCTTCGGAGTGTGCATCCGCGACACACCCAGGGCACCAAGAATTAGGCCGCCACCCAAAGTTACCAAAATCGGCAGAAGAGGCGAGCTCTTACCCGTATTGCGGGTAATCTGCGCCTCCGTTGCCTTCACGCCATCCGGCGCCCTGTGCTCAGTACGAACCTGCGAGGGAGAACCATCCAGCGTCGAAGACCGTCGCGATTGGGTAGCGGGCTCGGTTTCTGCGGGCGCGCTCGTACGAGCCGTAGCCTGCCCGTCCTGTGCATCGCGTGTGCGGTAGCCTAGCGCAGATGAAGAAGAGGCAGCGGGGCGAGCAACGGCCTCCGTCCCCTCTTCGACAGAGATGGTGGGGTCCTTCCGGTCCCCGGCCAGGGCGGTTGCAGAACGTATGCCTCGGGTCTTCGTCTTATTCCCGTCACCAGCCACTTTCACGGCATTCTGCTCCTCACCGCTCGAGGCCGTTGAGGGGGCCGCAGAAGAGGTGCCAGCCGCTGCGGAGGATGAAGAATCCGAGGAATCATCAGTGGAGGTGTCGTCGCTTTCACCCTGGGAATTTCCGGTATTGTTACTTCCTCGAGAAACGGTGAAGCGTACCGTGCTGACCTGGACATCTCCACCGCTGGTGGCGTCTATTGCCACTACCAAGTAGGTGCGACCGGTCTGCAGGGAGGCGCCGGGTACACCCAGCACCGCCTCAAAGCTTCCGGAGGAGAGGTCCGAAGGGTTCACCCTCACAATAGCTAGGGCGTCACCCACCGTATGCCCATCACTGTCGAGCTCCATGAGCATCAGGTCATACCCGTTGTCATTCGTTGCAAAGTTCTTGCCGCGCACCGTAACGGGCTTTACCGAATCGCTCGAGTTAACCTGGGAGTTCTGGATTGTCAGGCGAGGACCGTCTCGGTGATTCTGCCTACTTGCCTGAGCCTCGATCTTTTCGGAGCTAATCAGCTGAATATGCTCCGGTTCCTTTGTGACGTTCGGAGACTGGGTCACCACCGGCTGAGGAGTGGGGGCTACGGTAGAAGGAATATGCGTGGGGCTGGGCTGCGGCGAGAGAGACTCCGGGGTGTCTTTCTTCTCTACCGGTGTGGAGTCGGTTGCTGAGGGGCCCTTCGAGGACGCATCCTCGCCGTGGGGCGGGGTAACTCCCGGCTGAGTAGAATACCGAGGATCGGAGGGAACCTCCACCAGGGTGTCGCGATCTCGCGTCAGAAAATCTACGCGCGTGATGCCGTAGGCCGCATCCGTCAGGGTGATGACGTAGAACGTTCCCCCAGCGGGCAAATCAAGCAGAAGCGCTACTTCCCCGGGGGAACCCCCTTCGGTCGGGGAGACAGAACGGTGGGTACATTCCTCCGTCGAGGTGCACGAAGTAACTTCTACCAGCATGCTCTCGGCAGAGACCCCTTGAGGGAAACCCGACCAAACGAGCAGGGCAGCACCGTTCTCACGGTGAATGGTCAGGTGGATATCGCCCTCGTTAGAATCATCGAAGTCGACGTTCGATTCCCCCTCGCGACGTTGCGTTATGGGGGCGTCCGCGTCGCCTACTCCAGCGACATCGTGTAAAGAGGGCGTAGGGTCGGCAACAGTATCGACGGCCATGGATGGGGCAAGCACCCCACTCTGCAGTCCCGCAGCAAGGGTCGCAACGGCAACTACACGGCGTTTTATAGATAATGTGCTCATGCAATGTGTCTTTTCGTGGTGTTTAACGAGGTGCTCCAACCCCCGATTATTCTTCCAATCCCACACCGGGTAATCGACCGAGCCCTGGACAGAGTATCTATCCGGTGGCATCCACGCCATACGACCACTGAGATGTGGGGTCAGGGTAAGGAGGAGTCCACGTCTATATATCGGCTTCCTCAACCCTACCATGAACTCCGAGGTTTATTCACTCAAGGGTATTTTGACTCCCCTAAACGCTGTCTTTACGCTCGGGGAGTCAACAAGTCCCGTAGGTGTTTACCGGTGGAACACCCGAGACAGGGAGAAGGCATTCCTCCGAATGGCCATCCATACGGCGCCCGTCACCAGGCCCAATCCCACCAGTCCTACGGTCCAAAAGGTCACCCTATAGTCGGAGGCTTCCTCCATAACGTGTTCCGAAGAGGACGCCGCTTTCACGCCTTCCTGTTGCCCCGCGGTCGATCCAGAGTGCACCTGAGAGATAGGGGCGTTAACCTCAGCGGAACGGGAATTACCCTCCGTCTGACGGGTGGGGGTTAGTCCCTTGGCGCCGTCGGTAGGGGTCACGGGCTGCGCAGCAGATGCCGATCCGCTCTTTACGGAGGCGCCACCCTCCCCATTCAGCGTTGCGGTATCGGACCCCGCGGCGTATGCCGAGGTCAGGGGTGACTGCCCGGCGGATGCATTGGTCTGGGGCGCCATAGTGCGCGCTTGCGCCAGAGCCTGAAGTCCCTGCTGACGGCGCTCGGCACGCGCCTGACTCTCACGGGTTGCAGTGGAATCGGCCCCGCTAGAACGGGAAGCGTTCGAGCTACCGTCGGCTGCATTAGAAGAAGTATGGGAGGAGGCGCTCGCGGAGTTGTCGCTATTCGCGGTAGTGGACGTTGAAGTAGCGCCCGTTTCATCGCGACGGGTGGCGGAGGATTCCGCGGTATCCTGCGATTTCCCGGCACTCACCTTAAACCGAACCGAGGCCACAGCGGTGTCGTTGTTCTGCTCATCGACGTACACCAGGTACGCGGTATAGACCGAATCGGTCTTGAGAAGCGACCCCGGAACGCCAACAGCCACCTCAAGTTCTCCTCCGGTGATGTGTGCAGCGTCCACGTGCGTGTACGAGACGGCATCGCCTCGGGGATTACCCTGCATATCGGTCTCAAGGACCATCAGGTCGTACCCGTTCTCTCGGGCGGGCAGGTTCTTTCCGACAACGGTCACGGGCTTCGTCTCTGCGTCAGAACGCAGCTCGGCGTAGCGAACGTTCAGCGTTGGAGCGTTCAGGTTCGCGTTGTCTCGGGAGGCGGTCAGGCCTCCGGGTACCTCGCTCACGATCTGAGTGCCGCGCTCCAGGCCGCCCGCCGCTTTCGGGGTAGGCGAAATCGAGGGCTGCGGATGATGGGCCTCTTCACGCGCTTTAGCCAGGATATTCTGCGTTTCGTCGTCAAGACGGATTCCCGACGAGTCACTGTCGACGTCCCCATCACCGGCAGGAACGATATGGGGAATAAGCGAACCGGCAGTAATTTTGAACTCCCCGTATCCCTCATCGAAGCTGTCTATGTCGAGGACGGAGATGGTGTAGTAGCCTTCCTTCGGCGTACTCGGTAGCGTGAGCGTCAGAAGGGTAGAGCCGTCCTGGGCTTTCACTGCGCTCAGCTGCTGGGGAGTATAGGTGACTACCTCTCCGGATGCTTTACCGGAGACGGTGTAGTACTGAACGGCCACGAGATAGCGGCTCGAATCATTGATGTACTTCTCTTCGTAGAGAGGTTGCAGATTGAGGGTCACCCGGTTCTGTTCCACAGAATGAATTAGAACCTCAAGCGTATCGAGTTCAAGGTTGAAATCTTGCGAGGGACAATTCTGAGGATTCTCCGAATTGAGAATAGTAATAATACACTGCTGATCGACAGAAAAACCGGTTCCCTCCACCGCGGAAGCATTGGGTAACACAAACACACCCGTAGTTGCTAAAACGGAAAGCGTCAGGGCGCGGAAAGTTCGAGGTCGTTGAGTGATCATGATAGTGCCATTTCAATCGAAGCGGACGCACAACCTGCTGATAAGGAGTAGCTCACCACAAGCCCCTCTAACGCAATAATTATGCGTGCCGGTACATCGGTTACATCCCAGCCTAACACGAGTATTAAGATTTTAAATTCATTGCATTTGCGTGCTTATTGTTAGGCAGTATATGCACCTCAGAGTAAAACACTGTATGGCCACCCCTAAAAACATCGTTATCGAAAAATACGAATGTTTAGAGGGAAGGTCGAATATCCCGCAAACAATTATTTCAATCGCCATAAAAGCCCAGGTGCACGACATATAGTGTCCAATCCAAGCCCTGAACACAGGCCATTCACGGTGTTATAACGCATAAACGTTCGCGCCGGGGGCCCACAAATCCACCTCTTATAAACCATCAAAATCATTTACACGTCATACAAGATTTGACAAAAATCCATTGCATAATGCGACACACATCTCACATAATGCAAAGACGCCCCGCGGTCAGTGATGCTGCGCATCACCGCCACGGGGCGCCCTTCGAGGTAAATTCTCTGCTCCCCCGCGCCTATGCGTTCGCGTCCATCGTCTCAGTTGCCGCTACTTCAGCAGAGGCCTCCGCCCGACGACGATACCGGTTCACCACCACGGCGCTACCCACGAAGACAACCGAACCGGCCAGCGCAATTCCCAGCGGCACGGTACCATCCGGCAGGGGTACATCTTCCGAAGCGCTTGCCTCCAGTTTCTGAGAATCGGAACCACCGCGAGCTTTCGTGCTTCGCGTATAGAACCCGTCGGAGCTCAGGCGAGAACCTTCCCGTGCAGCAGGGGCAACGCTCTCAGCGCTTCCCGCTGACACCTGATACCCCATCAGATTCACGATGGTGCGTCCGCCAATAAAGGCTGCGTATCCCGACATAACCGGGGTGACATTCGATGCGGTAACGGGGTTACTCGTGACCGCATGAGCCTGCGGGGTTGCCCGCGCAGCCGAGGCATGGGCATGAGCGACATGATTCAGAGCGACATCTGTCGAAGGAATATGGGGAACGGTTTCCCCAGCGATTCCTCGAGCCGACGAAGATTCAACCGCAGAGGGTGAAGCATCACTCGGTGAGGAGATATCTGCCGGCAGCTGCTCACTCGAAGAATGAACCACAGTGCGCCTAGGCCGATTGTTGGCGTCTGCAGTTGAATCCGCCGAGCTGGCGCGCTGAATAATGCTCACGCTGAAGGCAGAGGTTGCCACGAGCCTCAGCTCATCGGGAGACTCTCCCCCCACCGCCACCACCCGGTACCGCTTACCGCCAACGAGTGAGGTTCCGGGGACCTTCAAATCAGCCGAGAACGCGCCGTCCCTGACCTGATCGGGGCTCACGTGGGTCGTGGCCAGGGGTGCGCCGACGGCTCCCCCGTCGGCAGGCATCTCGAAGACCATGACGTCATAGCCCAGGGAGCTCTCCCCCACGTTCTTGACGCGCGTGCGAATCGTCTGAAGATCGCTTGAGCCTCGCAGCTCCGCGGTGGAAATCTCAAGAATGGCCTCACGGGTTTCCGCGGGAATCTGATTCGAGGAGCGGTTATGCACCAGGATACGGTCGCCCTCGGGCTTGGGCGTATCAGAAACGTCGGTGGTAGATTCGGAACTACGGGGCTCCCCCACATCACAGGGTTTCTCAGATGTAGCAGCGGAGGGGGTCGGCGAGGCACTCTCCGAGGTAACCGGAGCCGGGGCCGGAGCGGCCGTGGGCTGCGGACGGTCCTCTCGCTCATCCTTCGAAAGCTCGGGATTCGGCACAGGATGGGGAGTAGGGCTCACCGCATCGATGGGTGCACGCTGCACACCCGGGGTATCGGGGAAAAAAAGATTCTGACGTGAGGCGAGAAGACCTTCAACGCTCTCGCCGTATTCGGGACGCAGCTCAACGAAAGAGGAGTTGCCGGTCTGAAGGTCGGTAACCTCCACCATATAGGCCTGTTCGATATTCAGGCGCTGGTGAATACTCACATCGAGGTAGCCGTCATCATTCTTCGACACGGTCAGCTGCGAGGCGGGGACCACCATCGAGGCAACTTCCAGACCCTCCACGGTAACTGCCACAAGGCGCACCTGCACGTGATCGAGAGACTTCACCCCGCCCAGACCAATCAGGATGTAATCCTCACTCTGGCCTAGCAAATCCATGATGAAAACATCAACGTTCGTAGCGTGGGGTTCAGGAGTCTTCGCAGAGGGAGTCGCACCATGCGGCTGTGCATGGGCGGATGATACGAAGGAAGCGGGGGCCAAAGTTGCAGGGGCCAGCGCACCTCCCAGCCCGAGGGCTGCAGATGCTACGAGGGCCGCGCCGCGAGCAGTTCGCTGCGTGGTAAACATGGTCACCTTTTTCGTGAGTGAGTAAGTGAGCGATAGGTTGTGCAATCCCCCACGCTCAGATGTTCGGAAGTGAGAGCGGGGAGGCGGCCTCTCTTATCGGTGACCATGTGCGTTTTAGAACGCGTTTTGCTCCGCGAGGGCGGGGCATAGAGAGTGGCAGTACCGCCGGTCAATGCACTCTAAATTATAGGTATAACCTTAGAAAAAGTTAAAGACGAGGGGACGCCTCTTTTGTTACAAAGAAGCATCCCCTCGTCTTATCTCACGTTATGGCTTGTGAGAGGGTATTTATCAGCTTTTTAGGACCGGGAAGTGAGTTGCACATCACGGCGGCCACGGCGGGTCAGGAAGGCTCCCGCAACCAGAGAGAGCGACCCTACCGCGCTGATCGTCAGCATCCCGGAGGTACCCGTTGCAGCCAGCTGCTCACGCTCACCCTTGGAGGCCGAAGCCGTAGCCTTCTGAGGCTTCTGTCCGGCACGGTCGGTAGCGCCGCCGGTAGCATCCTCGGTAACCGGAGCAGATTTGGGCGAAGCCGACTCGGCCGACACAGGAGCCTCGGATGCGACAGCCACAGGAGCGGACTCCTTCGACTCTTCGGCCGGTGCCGGGGCGCTATCGGAGGGAGTAACCGAGGGCTCCTCCTCCGTCGGCTTTTCAGCAGAAGAGTCACCGTAGCTCGGCTCCTCAGTTGCCGGCGCTTCGGTCTGCTCGGCAGGCAGAGACTCGGACGGACGCGAAGCATCCACGCCGTCACGCTCCACTGTGAAGCCGCCGGTCACGATCTGCACGGTTCCTCGGGAATCCTCGTAGACTGCGCTTACACGGTAGGTCGTACCCGGCTTCAGGGCGTTGCCCGGCACCTGAAGCTGAGCGGAGAAGGAACCGTCCTCCACACGAGCGTCCCCGGAGGCAATGGCCTCACCGGCGGTTCGGCCGTTAGAATCCAGCGCGTGCACCTGCAGGGCCACGGGACCGGAACCCTCGAGACCTTCACCGGTGAAAGTGAGCGTCTTTTCCGAGTCATTCTCGGGGACTGCGGTCTCTTCCACGCGCAGGCGAGCACCCACGGCCACGGATGAATGATTCGTCGATTCGGCTGACTCCTGCTCCCCCGCGCGATCTGCCGAGGCGTCGCGCACCCGGTCGAACCGAGTGTTACGCGGCAGGTCGTAGTGGCGTCGAGGGTCGGTTTCCGGGAGCACGGGGTCCTGTTCCTCAGCGGGAACAATGGAAGCCTCAGAAGCTTCCGGCTCGGAGGTCGCGGGGCGAGGGGCCGCCGGGGTCTCTTCCGCCTGCGCTCCAACCTCTTCAACCTCTTCGTCGGCAGGCTCAGCGGCTGCGGTCTCAGCCACGCTCCAGCCATTGGTGAAGGGAATCTCGACGCTCTGAGCTGCTAGGCCTCGGGAAGCCGAAGGAGCGATTTCAACGTTCAGCACGTAGCGCAGATCGGGATGCACATCCTGCAGAACGGCTAGGCGAGCACCGGGTACCTCGATGCCGTCCAGAAGCGTGCCGTTGACAACATCGGCTCGTGCCGGGG
>ERZ773066.1008-NODE-1008-length-14811-cov-4.125779_pt1 | contig 14811 bp, 15 predicted proteins | sample MGYA00580573_ERZ773066 | MGnify/ENA primary metagenome ERZ773066 (study PRJEB29015, sample SAMEA2738128) | human oral metagenome | biome: human oral; feature: human-associated habitat; material: saliva | place: China | collected 2203 ... | reverse complement strand
TTATAATATAATTGTGCCATTTTCCTTCTGTTCTCTCTAAAATGTGTTTCATTATCATTTTACCATAATTTTGCTGACCTTTGTATCCCAAAATGTGATAAAATAGTCCTATAAAATATTTAGGAGGTGGCCTTATGCCATTTGTACGAATTGACTTATTTGAAGGACGCACCTTGGAACAAAAGAAAGCCTTGGCCAAGGAAGTGACCGAAGCCGTTGTCCGAAATACTGGTGCTCCTCAATCTGCTGTCCACGTCATCATTAATGATATGCCTGAAGGAACCTACTTCCCTCAAGGTGAAATGCGCACCAAATAATATTTCCACTAAAAAACCTTTCTTGCTTGTGATATCACATAGCAGGAAAGGTTTTTTCTTATTTTTCTTGTGCTTGACGTTCTGCTTTACGTTCTTCGAATTCTTCGTCACTCATCAAGGTTCCACCGACATTAGCTGATTTAGCAAAGGCTGTATAGCGGCGCAACCATCCACTTGAAATCTTAGATTTGAAAGATTTCAAGTGCTTGCGACGTTCTGCAAGAGTTGCATCATCGACAAGCAAATCAATGGTACGATTTGGAAGATCGATCACGATTTCGTCTCCATCTTCAATCAAGGCGATATTTCCACCTTCTGCTGCTTCTGGAGAAACGTGACCAATCGCAATCCCACGAGTAGCTCCTGAGAAACGACCATCCGTAATGAGAGCCACATCCTTACCAAGACCGCGTCCGACAATCTTAGAAGTTGGCGCTAGCATCTCTGGCATACCAGGACCACCTTGCGGACCTTCGTAACGAATGACAACGACATGTCCCTTCTTGACTGTTCCATTGTCAATCAACTCAAGCGCCTGATCTTGCGAATCACAACAGATAGCCTTACCGCGGAAAGTGGTCACAGATGGATCGACCCCACCGACCTTGATAACCGCCCCATCTTGAGCAATATTTCCGTAAAGGATAGACAAACCACCAACTGGTGAGATAGGATGCTCAATAGGATGGATAATTTCTTCATTTTTGATTTCAGCACCAGCTACGTTTTCTTTCAAGGTTTTACCAGTAACTGTAATACGATCACCCTTAATGGCTCCTTTTTTAATCAACTGATTGATAATGGCTGGAACACCACCAGCTTCGTGCACGTCATGCATAGTATAGACACTTGAAGGTGCAATCTTAGAGAGATAGGGTGTCTTCTTGGCAATTTCGTTGATATCTTTGAGGTCATAGTCGATCCCTGCCTCACGCGCAATCGCAAGCGTATGGAGAACAGTATTGGTTGAACCACCCATGGCCATATCGAGCGCAAACGCATCATCAATAGCTTCCTTGGTCACAATATCCCGTGGACGGATATCTTTTTTAATATTCTCTACCAATTGTTTGGCAGCTTGGCGAACCAATTCCCGGCGTTCATCTGAAACAGCTAGGATGGTACCATTTCCTGGAAGAGCAAGGCCTAATACTTCCATCAAACAGTTCATGGAATTGGCAGTAAACATACCAGAGCACGAGCCACAAGTTGGGCAGGCATTTTTTTCCAAGAAATCCAACTCATCCATACTCATATCACCAGCTTGATAAGTCCCTACTGCTTCAAACAAACTGGAGAGAGTTGCTTGATGCCCCGTCATGTCAACGCCACCCTTCATAGGTCCACCAGAACAAAATACAGCAGGCACATTAGTCCGCATAGCTGCCAAAATCATTCCTGGTGTAATCTTGTCACAGTTGGGAATATAGAAAACACCGTCAAACCAGTGGGCGTTGATGACTGTTTCAGCAGCATCTGCGATCAACTCGCGAGATGGCAAACTATAACGCATCCCGATATGCCCCATAGCGATTCCGTCATCGACACCGATAGTATTAAATTCAAAAGGAATCCCACAAGCCTAGCGAATAGCTTCCTTGGCAACATCTGCTAATTCACTCAGGTGAACATGCCCTGGAACGATATCAATATAGGAGTTATAAATCGCAATAAAGGGTTTTTGCATATCCTTTGCTGATTTTACTTGCCCTGTTGCATAGAGGAGACCACGTGCTGGTGCTCTGTCGATCCCCATTTTGATCATATCACTTCTCATCTTGTTCTCCTTCTAGTTCTTCATTTCTACCTCCTAATCTTACCACTTTGACATCAATTGTCAAGAACTTTCAGAAAGTTTAAAATATTTACGGTACATAAAAAAACTGGTTTCCCAGACTTTAGTTTGTTTGCTTTTTTTCGATCTGCCAGAGCCGAAGTTGGTAGCAAATTCCACTCACGATAAGGCTAGAAATTAGGCCAATCCAATAGGCATAGGGACCAAGATTAGTCACATGATCAAGGAAAATCCCTAGTGGGATAGAGATACACCAATAACTAAAGACTCCTAATAAGAAAGGAACCGTTGTATCCTTATAACCCCGCAAAATCCCTTGAAGGGGGGCTGCAAAGGTATCGGCTACTTGGAAAAAGAGACTATAGGTCATGAAAATAGCTGTTTGCTGCACAAAGATTGGATCCTTGCCGTATAGCCCTGCCAGTTGGAAGCGGAATGTATAAAGAAAGACGAGGGTGACAATCGCAAAGCCAAAGGCTGTCAACCGTCCCAATCGGCAATATTGTTTGACCACTTCTGGTCTTCCTGCTCCCAGTTCATAAGATACGATAATAGCCATGGTGCTTGAGATACTAACCGGGAAAGCATACATCAGGGTAGAAAAATTCATGGCCGATTGGTGACTAGCGATGGTTAGTGATGGGAATTTCGCCATTAACAGACCAACCAGCGAGAAGATGATGACTTCTGCAAAAACAATTCCACCGATTGGAAGCCCAAGGCGCAATACTTCTTTCATTCCTTTAAAATCATAAGGTTGCGGTTTCCACAATTGGAAAGGTGCTACCTTAGGGTGCTTGCATAAAATCAAAATTGCAATAGCCAGCAAGACCCAGTAGGCCAGAGAGGTTCCAAGACCTGCTCCTGCTCCTCCCATCTCAGGAAAACCAAATACTCCATAGATCAAGATATAGTTAAAACAAGCATTCAAAGGTAAGAGCAAGAGCATCAAGTACATCGATAGACGCGTCATTCCCAACGTATCGAGGAAGGTCCGTACGATACTAAAGAGCAACAAGGGTAAAATTCCTAGAGAAAGGAAATATAAGTAGCGAATAGCTATTTGAGCAACAACATTTTCTAAGCCGATCTGCTTGAGAATCATTGGCGCAATCCCCCAGACAAAACCGATTAAGAGAATGGCCATGCCAAATGACATATAGAGGAATTGGTAAAAATCGCCGGCAATCCGTTCTTTATTTCCCTTGCCTAAGTGGTGCCCGACAATCGGTGTCAGCGCAGAGACAATCCCGGTCAGGAAAGTAAAAAATGGGTTCCACAGACTGGTAGCTGTAGAAACCCCAGCCAAATCAAGGGTCCGGTACTGACCGGTCATGGCTGTATCGACAAAGCTTGCTGAATAATTGGCCAATTGGTAGATCAAAATCGGCAAAAATAGACTCAAAAACAAGCGCAAGCGTTCTTTAAAGTGATAGGCTAAATACATGATTCTAACTTTCTTCTCATCAAATAAGATTTTCTCCTCTTCCACTCTACTATATGTTTCCTTAAAAGTCAAAAAACCGAAGATCCAAGGACCTCCGGTAAATTTGAAATAATTATTTATTGCGGTTCAAAATCGCATTGAGAACGATCGCTAAGACACTTGCGACGACAATTCCGTTTGCAAAGAACATTTGGAATCCTGTTGGAAGGCCATTAAAGAGGGTACTGTTATTCAAGCCAACCCCTGCTGCAATCGATACAGCTGCGATGAGGAAATTGTGCTCGTTGTGTTCGAAATCAACACGCGCAAGAATCTGCATCCCCTGAATCGATACAAAACCAAACATGACCAGCATCGCTCCACCAAGAACTGGACTTGGGATGATTTGTGCTAAAGCTCCAAACTTAGGAAGGAGACCAAGAAGAACTAGGAAACCTGCCGCGTAATAGATTGGAAGACGTGTCTTGATCCCAGACAATTTCACCAAGCCAACGTTTTGTGAGAATCCAGTGTAAGGGAAGGTGTTGAAGATACCACCAAGGAGAACAGCCAACCCTTCAGCACGATAGCCATTACGGAGGCGCGTGCTGTCAATCGGATCTTTGGTGATATCTGAAAGGGCGAGATAAACCCCTGTTGATTCCACCATTGAAACTGTCGCGATAATACACATCATCAAGATTGAGGTGATTTCGAATTTAGGTGCTCCAAAGAAGAAAGGCGTTGGAACATGAAGAACAGGTGCTTGTTCTACAGGCGTGAAGTCCACCAAGCCCATAGAAGCCGCAATGGCTGTCCCTACGATCAAACCAATCAAGATCGAGATGGATTTAATAAAGCCTGTTGTATAGATATTAACTACGAGAATGATGAGAATGGTAATCACAGCCAAGATCAAACTTTGCACCGTTGGTTTGGCTGCGTTGTTTCCCATGTTCCCAATCGCTACGGGAATCAAGGTCAAACCGATTGTGGTAATGACAGATCCTGTAACGATGGATGGAAAGAGATTGGCGATCTTAGAGAAGAAGCCTGAGACAAGGATGACATAAATCCCTGAGACAATCAAGGCACCAAACATCGCCCCACTACCGTGGCTAGCTCCGATCATGCTAAGAGGTGCTACCGACTGGAAGGCAACCCCAAGGACCACCGGAAGACCGATCCCAAAGTACTTATTGAGCTGGACTTGAAGGAAGGTCGCTACCCCACACATGAAGATATCTGTAGAAATGAGGTAGGTCAGCTGATGAGCGTTATAGCCCAAAGCCCCCGCAATCATGATCGGCACCAAAATAGATCCCGAATACATGGCTAATAAATGTTGCAAGCCTAAAACGGCTGCCTGTGAATGGCTTTCTTGTTTTTGCATTAGATGTCTGCCTCCTTAAATACAACCTGACCATTTTCAAAACGGTCCAAACGTGCGAGGGATACAACTGGATATCCCAACTCTTCTAACAATCCCCGACCATCTTGGAAAGATTTCTCAATCACGATCCCAATAGCTTCTACTCGAGCACCAGCTTGTTCGATGATTTGAATCAAGCCTTTGGCTGCTTGGCCATTTGCAAGGAAATCGTCAATGATCAAAACCTTATCTGCTGGATCCAAGAATTTACCAGCAATTGAAACCGTACTGGTGACTTGCTTGGTAAAGGAATAAACCTCAGCCGTCAAGATCCCTTCGTTCATGGTGATGTTTTTTGCCTTCTTAGCAAAGATCATGGGAACATCTAGTGCTTCTGCTACATAAAGGGCTGGTGCAATGCCAGATGCTTCAATGGTCACGACTTTGGTAATACCAGCATCTTTAAACCGATCCGCAAAGGTCTGGCCAATTTCTTTCATGAGTTTAAAATCCACTTGGTGGGTTAAAAAGGAGTCCACCTTGAGGATATTTTCACCTAATACGTTGCCATCTTTTAAGATGCGTTCTTCCAGTAATTTCATACTTCCTCCTACTTTCTAAAAAATCCCTTACTTATTCACAAAACACAAAAAGGCCTGCAAAGCAAGCCTTGAATATCCTCTAGCAAAAGGATTTATCTCGACTTACTTATTGTTAGGTGTTCCGGCACCTTGTAGAAACATCACGCCCATTCGTGAAATAAATAAGTAATTCAATTAGTGTGCATCGCCATTCCAGATGGAATTCTTAACGATCACATAGTCAACATGTTTCAAATCTGCTAATTTCCGTCCTCCTGCATACGAGATCGAACTTTGCAAATCTTGTTCCATTTCTGTCAAAGTGTCTTGTAGATGACCCTTGGTGGGCAATAAAATCTTCTTGCCTTCGACATTCTTATAAGCGCCTTTTTGGTATTCTGAAGCAGATCCATAGTACTCTTTGAAGGACTCCCCATCAATTTCTACTGTTTTACCAGGACTTTCGATATGGCCTGCAAAAAGCGAGCCAATCATGACCATAGAGGCCCCAAAACGAATGGATTTAGCAATATCACCGTGGGTCCGAATCCCACCATCCGCAATGATTGGTTTTCGCGCTGCTTTTGAGCACCAGCGAAGAGCAGCTAATTGCCAACCACCTGTACCAAATCCAGTCTTCACTTTCGTGATACAAACCTTACCAGGCCCAATCCCGACCTTAGTCGCATCAGCTCCTGCATTTTCCAATTCACGAACAGCCTCAGGTGTTCCGACATTCCCAGCAATGACAAAGGTCTCTGGCAATTCTTTCTTGATGTGTTGAATCATTCGAATGACGCTATCCGCATGACCGTGTGCAATATCAATAGTGATGTACTCAGGCGCATCTGCCTTCAATTGACTCACAAAATCGTATTCGTATTCCTTAACGCCGACCGAAATAGAAGCGATCAAACCTTGCTCATGCATGCGTTTGACAAAAGGAATCCGACCCGCTTCATCAAATCGGTGCATGATATAGAAATAACCACCACGCGCCAACTGTTCTGCTACATTTTCATCCAAGATCGTCTGCATATTAGCAGGAACTACTGGAAGCTTGAAGGTATGTTTCCCGAATTGAACGGTTGTATCTGCTTCAGACCGACTATTGATGATACATTTGTTGGGGATCAACTGAATATCTTCATAGTCGAAAATAGGAAATTCATTTAACATCGATTGAAAAATCTCTTTTCTAAAAACTGACCTACCTATGCGCAAGCGCATCGCTACGTCTCTTGACGTTTCCTTGATTGATTATACCAAAGATACGGACTTAATGCAACAAGGATGATTTTGCAGTAAATAATGTTCGGAAATTATAAGATAAAAACCTATTCCAAAAAGTGAAATAGGCGTTATTTATGAACATTTCGGAGCCAATTGTTGATTTCCCTAGCGATAGTTTGTGGAGCCTCAGTATACAATTCGTGCCCCAAACCTTCCAGCAAGATTTTCTTGATAGGGGGATCTAAGTGAAACAGAGCTTCTTTTCTCCATTCAGGCTCTTCTTGGTAGCGAGGCCCGATAAAGAGAACAGGCTTGTCCGCAACTGAAATCTGGTCAGCCTTGATGCTACGTCTCAAGCGCAATAAGGCCAAGACTTTTTCTAGATCCAGATTTAATTCATACTGTTCACTCGCTGGATTCCAGCGATAGCTAGCCTCTACTGCTTTTCGCTCCATCGTAGTAGAATCTGCTTCATCACCAAGTTCTGCTAACACAGCTTCTTCTAAAGTCGCAAAGACTTGCTGTTGCATGAAGGATGATGTGCCCTCTAGTTCTTCCTCCAGAGGCAGGATCTTTTCCATATCCAGGTAGCCTCCATCCAAGAGAATAAGAACCTGAATCTGAGGGAACTCAGCAGCCAGATAACGAGCCAAATCTCCACCCAAGGAATGCCCCAATAAACAGATCTCTTCATCTTGTCCAATCTGACCTTGAAACCAAGCAGTCAGATCTTTTTCTGTCTGAATCATTTCCCTGTAGGGATCTAGAAAGGTTACAGGAAAGCCTAACTCATCAATAAGTGGTGCCAAATGGTAGTCATTGCCACCTAAGCCACCGATAAAATAATACTGCATGTGTTTTGTATCTTTTCTATAAGATTAAAAGCTTATGAAAGCTATATATATATTTAGTCATCATTTCCCTACTATCATACCGAAATACAGTTTGAAGTTCAAGTTCGTCACTAGCTAGGGGATTTGATACACAAAAAGAGACCCTTGAAGTCTCCTTATATTTGATCCTATCTGAATGAAACACAAAAAAAATCCACTCACATAGGGTGAAATGGATTGTTTCTTCATTAACGGTTCAACAAGAAATTGAACAATTTTTCGACAATTTTTACGACCAACCAGCATAAGAATCCGATATAGCTGAAATAGAAAATGAGTGACAAAATCGTAATAATCATGGTTTCCTCCTTCGTCGATTGCAAGTCCTTGTCTTATTATACCTTTTTATGCAATCGAACTCAATAGAATTTTGAAAATTGTCTGATTATTCTTTTTCTTCTTTGGCTTTCTTTGCGTCTTGGTCGGCTTCTTCACTGCCTTTATTGACAGCTGTCTTAAATTCAGCAAACATTTTGCCGATGGACTGTCCCAATTCTGGCAGACGTTTTGGTCCAAAAATCAAGAGGGCTCCCAAGATGATGATGATCAATCCTGGTGCTCCAATATCACGTAAAATTCCCATTAGTTTCTCCTTTTTCTCGAATAGATGACTTTACTGATGGCAACACTCATTTCAAATAAGAGGATTAAAGGGAGTGTCATGGCCAAGTCACTGATAAAGTCTGCAGGGGTTAGCACGACGGCTAAGACCAGCAAGACAAAGTAAGCGTAACGACGGTAGGTGATTAAAAACTGTGGTGTCAAGAGCCCAATCGAGGTCAGAAAAGCGACCAAGACTGGTAACTCAAATAAGACACCTAGAGGCAAGGTGGTACGCCATAAGAAAGTTAAATAATTTTGTGCCGTTAATTGGGTATCAAAGAGCCCTTCTCCCAAGCGCATCAAGACCTCTAAAATAGCTGGGCTGACAAAGAAATAACCAAATGCGAGCCCCAGCACAAAAAACACAAAGCTAGCTGGAATATAGGCAAAAACTGCACGCGCCTCCTTCTCACTTAAAGCCGGTCTCACAAATTGCCAAATCTGATAAACAATAAAAGGCAGGGTCAGGCTAAAAGCCGTGAGATTAGCCAGCGATACATAGATCCAGAGGATATCATTTGGCCCCAATACCAGCAGTTTTTGATGCAGGCTAGAGGTCAAGGCCTGGTAGATTTCTCCTGCAAAAACAAAGGCTAGGATGAAGACGATAAGATAACACAAGACCACCGCGATCAATCGTTTTCGAAATTCGACCAAGTGCTCGACAATGGTCATTTCATTTGCTCTACTCTTTGCCATGTTGTCTCACCGTAATGAGGGCGATCAGGGCCACAAAGATCAGTTGAGGAAGGAAAACTTCCCAGCTTGGGTATATTCCTGCCCACTCGATGGTCGGAAGCCCATTGACCAAATGGCTAGGAAGGATATTGGTCAACTGAAGGGCATGGATGCTGACACCAAGCATCTTGAAGGCCAGGGCGTAAATCAACCAAGTCAGAATGAAAAAGATCCTATGAGGTTGAATCGCTTGACTGGCCTTGGTCATCGCCACAGCAATCATGATCAAGACCGCTATGGCAAGCCCGATTCCCAATAGGAAATGAGCAGTTGTAATCCGTGGAATGATTCCGACGTAAAAGAGGATGGTTTCAGCCCCTTCACGAAAGACTGCTAAGAAACTGAGGGCAAACATAGAAATGAAGCTTCCTGTAGCCGTTACAGTCTTCATTTGACGCTCCATAAAGGCATTCCACTCCTTGACGGACGACTTGCTATGGAGCCAAATTCCGATGAGAATCATCATGATCACAGCGAAAATTCCAACGCCACCTTCAATAATTTCACGGTTAGACCCCGAAGTCACAGCTGGAAAAGCTACTTGTAAAACAAGAGCGATCGCTGCACTGGCAAGAACACCAGCAATAGCTCCACCGTAGACCCATTTGAGGCCTTTGCGCATCTTAGCGGCCTTAAGGGTCGTCACAAGGGCCATGACGATCAGAAGCGCTTCTACTCCTTCACGCAGAAGAATCAACATAGCATCAAATGCATTGTAAGAAGCTGTCGTATCGATGGCCGACAGGTCTGTAATTAAGGCTTGGAGTTTTTCCTGATAAGCCTTTTCTTTTCCCTTGACCATGATGACTGGCGATTCACTTTCTACACGTGTGTAGAGACTTGGATTGGTCGTGCTGACATCCCCCTCGATGGTTGGCCAGATGGTGATGAACTGCTTCATGGTTGCCGTAGCAGATTGATCGTCGCCGGATTGGAATTGGCTTTGCGCCTTCTCCAACAGCTTGATCCCATCTTTCAGTGTCAAATCCGTACTGGCACTGCTAATCGCTTCTCCTTTTACAAAGGCATCAATCCCGTTTTTGAGGTCATCATAGGAGGACTGGATGCTGGTGAAGTCAGTAGGCTCTGTTTCAATGCTACTACGTAAGAGCGAAATGGCCGTCTCGATTTTGCCATAGTAGGCTGTGCTATGATCCCTTACCACTGCTTCATTTCGTGTCCAGGTATTATTGAGATCTGCATAGGTTTGACGGGTTTTATCCAGATCCTTAGCTGTAATGGCATCTTGTAAGTTCTTAAAATAAGGAGCGAGGCGACTCACGAGTTTGTCTTTTTCCACCTCTACATCAACCGGATTCTGCTCTTTTTCAAAAGCTAGCAAGGCTGATGAGATCTTGGTAAGATCCTCTTTCGTTACCTCACCATGGATAGCCAGAGCTTGGTTAACTTTTTTTCCTGCCTTGGAATCATGATGGTCCTTGGTTTCAAAATCAGCTTGAATCTCAGCGATCAATTCCTTGGCCTTGTCTTGTTCTTTATTTTCAACAGCTGTTGTAGCATCTGTGATCTTGATAAAGAGATCACTATAGGATGCTGCAGCAACTGGATAGCTCCAGAACAAGGTAAGAAGACCGAGCAAGATCAAGAATTTATTCAAAGAGTGCTTGACCAAGATAGCCTCCTTTCTCAACGCCTGCAAAGCAAGCAAAGAGTCCACTTCCGATATGGGTAATGTACTCGTTCATTTTGTCCACTGCACCCAGGTTGGTTTGGATTTTGACAAAGCTATTGGGATCCTTTTGAAAGGCGATAAAGATCAAGCCTGCATCAAATTGGCCAGTCTGTTCATTGATGCCATCCGAATAGGAATAAGACCGCCGTAAAATCGGTCGATCCACTTCTTTGGCCAAACGGACATGTGAGTCTACCGGTAGTTTAGATAAATCTACTTCGTCAAACTCGTTGGTTTTTCCAAAAGGAGCTCCGGACTCTTTGTAGCGACCAAAGGTATTTTCCTGCTCCTGCAAATTGGTTCGATCCCAAGTTTCCAAATGCATTTGTACTAGGCGAAGGGCCATATAAGAACCACCCTTCATCCAGTCCTTGCTGTCAGTCCAGACAACCTTGTCAAAGTCCTTCTCAGTAGTGACATTTGCTGTCCCGTCTTTGAAACCAAAGAGGTTGCGCGGTGTTTCTTTCCGGTCTCCAATAGCCGCAAAACCGGACTTGCTCCACTTCATGGTGATAGTATTGCGGCCTTTGCGGATGAGATTTCGCACTGCATGAAAGGCTACTTGCTCATCGTCCGCACAGGCCTGAATGACGATATCTCCACCAGTATACTTGTCCTGCAACTGCTCCTTTGGAAATGGTGGCAAATCACGAAAGAGCTTGGGACGTTTAGATTCTAACCCTAGTTTCTTAAGAAAGCTAGCAGAGATCCCAAAAGTCAGACTCAGGCAATAGGGGTTGAGACCTACTGTTTCCCCTGTATCCGTTGGTGGCAAAAGGGTATTAGATCCATCTTTTTTAATCAAGTCCCCTTCGACTAATTTACTACTATAATCGGTCCAGTCTTTAAAAAGCTGGATGACTTCTTTTTTATCCGTCGTGTGAAGATCCAGCACCACCAAGTAGCAAGCTTTTTGCATAGGCGTCGTGATCCCAGCTTGATGCTTGCCATAAAAAGAGATGTTTTCATCTCCATCATAGGCGTTTTTACTGGAACTGTCTTGATTAGCGAAAAAAGCAGATGCACCAGAGAGGCCCAGCGCTAGACCAGCCCCTCCAATACCTGCTTTTTTAAGAAATTCACGACGGTCCATTTTTTTATCTAAAAATTTTTCGTCAGCCATTTTTCTTATTTCCCATCTAAAATCACACCCATTTGAGACAAGGGTTCTCCAAGCTTGGTAACCGCTTCTGCCAATTCCTTGGTATCTTCCTTGGTCAAATCTGTGTAAGACTTGTAATTTGTTTCATCCGTCATGTGTTTATCCAATAAACCATTGACATTTTTGAATTCTGCTTCCAAAGTTTTGACCAATTTAGCATCTTTTTTCTCAATCAAGGGTTTAAAGAGAGAGAAGATCTTTTCAGCCCCTTCAATGTTGGCACGGAAATCGTAAAGGTCTGTATGAGAGAAGACTTCTTCTTCACCTGTAATCTTTTGCGTTGCCACTTCATTGAGTAGGTCCACAGCTCCAGTTAGCATTACATCAGGAGTTACCTCAACCGTTGCGATCTTAGCTTTCAACTCCTTGATATCGTTAACCAGTTGGTCTGCATATTTGTCTGTGCCATCTGTAGTATTATTTTCCCAAAGGATGCGCTCAATCCGGTGAAAGCCAGACCAGCCATCCTCTGATTTATTTTCATCCACATAGTCCACCAAACGGTAGTCAATCTTCACATCAGACTCCCCAAAGGTTTCAGCGATCGGTTCTGAACGTTCATAGGCCATGCGGACCAGTGGGTATTGCTTTTTAGCTTCTTCCAAATTTCCAGCTTTTAGGGTATCTCGGAATCCTTCTGTATCCTTGAGCAATTGATCGATTTGCATTTCGACAAAGTCTTTGTATTCAACTGTCGCATTGTTCAAGGTCTTCTGGTCAGTCTTTGACAACTGCACCGTTGAGCTTGTTTGCGTCTTTTGACTGGACTGCTTGGTGCTAGAATTCGCACATCCTGCTAAAAGAGCAACACTCACTAAGAGCAGACTATATTTTTTCATGAAAAGCTTCTCCTCTTTCGTTCTTGGACTTATTTTACCATAAGTTTTCTCATTTTTCAATAATTGTCTGAAAATTTAATAATTGGAGTTTTTCTGAAAATTAGCTATTTATAAGAGAATGTCTTTGACTCTTCCAATTTCGGATTCTTTCACAACCACAAAGATACTATCTCCTAGATACAAGCGGGTCGCACCATTGACCGTGAAGCTCTTACCACTTCGGATTTGCGTTGTAATCAAAATGTCTTGGGGGAGTTCGAGTTCATGAACTTGTTTCCCAGCAATTTTTTCTGATACTGGGATCTCAATTAAGGTCAATTCCCCTCCTTCTTCTTGCGCCTTATCTGGTAAGAGTTGCTCCAGCATGGCTTCGTAGACTGGCGCACCATGGAAGAGATCCATGATCATATAAGCTACCAGCGTGACCATCCCTAGTGGCATCAAACTGCGGATATCTCCCACCATCTCTGTTACGAGAATCATGGCTGTCAGAGGGGCTTTTGAGATAACTCCGAAATACCCACTCATTCCTAAAATAATGAAGAGAGGTAATTGATTTTGAGAAATAAAGCCGATGTTTTGGAGGAAAGTTCCAACGATGGCTCCTAAAAGTGATCCTAATGCTAGTATAGGCAAGAAAATTCCACCAGGTAGACCACTACCATAGCTCAACATACTCCAGATAAAACGGATCGTAAAATAGAGAAGAATCGACAGAACTGGATACGGTACTCGAGCTAAATCCAAAACCAATTGGTTCCCGCCACCAAGAATTTGTGGAAGGAAATAGCCGATTGGAATAATCAAGACAAAGGCAAATAAGGAAGAGTAATGAGAGGGAACCTGAAAAATCTTTTCAAGTAAACGATACAAGCGACCGATATTCAGAACCACTACTTCATAGACATAACCTGCTGCCCCCAAAAAGACTCCGAGAAAAAGGTAAATCCAGTACTGAGACAAATGGAGAGGTGGAATATTTTGCGGCATATGAAGTACGGGTGTTTGACCAAAGACATTGAGTGAAATAAAATTAGCAGTAAGACTAGCGGCCAAGGTCGAAATCCAAAAGAATCGAGAAAAATGATGGTAGACCTCTTCAACCACAAATAAAAGCCCTGCTATAGGTGCATTAAAGGCGGCCGCAAGGCCTGCAGCAGCTCCACTTGCAATCAAAGAGCGCTCCTCAACTGGGCTGACATTCAAATGATGGGCCACTCCTTTTCCACCCATAGCTCCTAATTGAATACTAGGACCTTCACGACCAAGCATCAAGCCACTTCCGATGGCTAAGACACCAAGAATATACTTCTTCCACAAGGTATCCCACCAGCTTACCGCCAAAAGACCCTTGAGCTCTGCTTCGACTTGAGGAATTCCTGATCCCTTGATATCCCGATTGGTGCGAATGAGGCGACCAGCAATCAGTACGATCACTCCATACCCCAATAGCATCGCAAGTAAATAAAGCGGTTGAGTTGGCATCTCCTTGTAGACACCTTGAACAAAATGAAAAATATGTTCGATCAAAAAGCGAAAACTTGAGACGATGCATCCCACAACAATCCCAACCAGAACACCTCTGACAATATGGGCTACAATCGAACTAGATGCAAAATGAAATTCCTTTTTTAAGGCTTCTTCCTTCTTAGACATTCCCTAACTCCTTCAAACTCTTATCCTATTCATTATACCTTATTTCACTGCTTCTGAATACATGGAAAGACATAAAAAAACAAAACTAGCACCGCTAGCTTTGTTTTTCATTTATTCATTATTCTGCAGTTAAAGCTGCCATTGTGATGTAGTTGTAAGGTTTGTTGAAGTGTGGCAAGAAGAACAAGTCAGTCAAGGCTAACTTATCAATCGTCACGTGTTCTTGAATTGCAAGTGAGAACATGTGGATGGCCATTGAGATGGCGCTATCACGTGATACCATTTGAGCTCCAAGGATTTGACGAGTGTCTTTATCATAGACAATCTTGATACCAACCTCATAGTTATCATGTTTGATAAATTCAGGTTTTTGAAGGTCATTGAAGCCAGTTTCAGTGGCATTGAAGCCTGCTGCTTTCGCTTTTTCAAGAGTCAAACCAGTTGAAACCATGTGAAGGCCGTAAATAGAGATACCGTTAGAACCTTGAACACCGATTCCTTCC
>ERZ773066.1007-NODE-1007-length-14812-cov-2.992343_pt1 | contig 14812 bp, 9 predicted proteins | sample MGYA00580573_ERZ773066 | MGnify/ENA primary metagenome ERZ773066 (study PRJEB29015, sample SAMEA2738128) | human oral metagenome | biome: human oral; feature: human-associated habitat; material: saliva | place: China | collected 2203 ... | reverse complement strand
TGAATATCTCCCGAAACGGTTGTCGTCTGGTGTGCATTCTCTCGGAAAATGGGGGAAGGGACAGCAGGAAGAACAACATTATTAATGGTGTAATAAGGTGCCTGAACCGTCACTTGCGACCCGTCATTCAGCCTTTTTGAATAGCTACCAGCCTCAACGTTTGCCGTACGAGTAGTCTGCATGATATAGAGTTTGCAGGGTTCTATTACCGTAGCATCGTCATTTGAGAGGTCGACTTTCTCAAAATCAATGCGTGAAGGGATGGCTGCATCCTGTCCTTTCAGTCGTGCCAGCTTTGCCTGTTCACCAAAGGCTGTCTTGAACTGAGCGGCAGTAAGCGACACGGGGAGTGTGATAGAGCTCCACAATCCCGTCTTGATTGTGCGCTTTAAGATAAGAGTATAGGCATTTGTTGGTACAAGAGCCTGCTTGGTAAGATAGTCGAGTGAGGTCTGCATCTCATCCAATACCATATCATTATCCCCACAATATCGCAGCTGGAAGTTATCGAAAGCTGTCCAGTCGAGTTCCTTGTCAGAGCCTGAAACCTTGATTCCAATATTCAATTCGTCACCATCAGCAGGGACATAGACGAGGATTGCGTTGTTATATATACCCGTTTCAAAGCGTTTAGCAGCCTTGACGTAAGGGCTTTCGGTCCCTACATCAACAGCTTTATATGTCTTTGTCAGCTCTTCTTTGGTGTAGTTGAACTCCTTTCCAAAGACATTCAAATCATTAGAAACCGCTGAACGACCATTGGAAGAGCCTGTTACATTGGCGAAAATACTTGCTTTCAGATTGCTTCCAGCACCTGGACTGTAGAAACCATCGCATGAAACACGATACCAACCCTTCTTCAAAACGTTCACTTTCTGCGTTACTGAGCCATTAGCATTGGCGTTATTACCCAGGTTTCGGATAGATGCTATCCAGTAACTTCCGTACTCTCGGGTGTATTTATCAGGCCAAGCGTTCATCTGACCCATACCAACGTAATACGTATTAGGCTGTGCTTGATTGAAAGCATACTTCGTTGGGAGGTAATCTTGCTGCAAACCAGACACTACCCACTTGCCAATTCCTTTGTGATTGCGCATGAAATCAGGGTCAGTCAGTAGGAAAGTAGCATCGGCAGGAGCCTCTGACGAAGCGAATTGAGCCTTGAAAGCGTCTTTAAGATCCTTCAATGTGATGAATTTCCATTGTGCATTGGCACCGTAAGAGGTTGGGTCTGTAGGATAAATGAAGCTCAATCGGTTGGAACCTGACGCTGTTGGGTCAACTACAAGATAACGATTGCCATGCACAATGGCTGGTGTTGCATCGTTTTTGCAGTATAAAGTATAGGTCTTACTGCCCGAACTTGTTTCTTTAATGGTCCAATCAATATAGGCATTGGTGCTTACTCGGTCGCAGAACACCCTATCCCAGCTTGATTGTTTATCAGGTACTTCATCTCCAGCGAGTACATGTGGGAATCCCAACATGTGTCCGTTGTCCGTTTCGAGGACACCTTCTATATGATATGTATCGGCTGAAATCTTCGTTAATTTTAGTCTCATACCAACGTTATAGGCTGAGATACTGGTTCCCCAGATAGACCCAACGTTCAGGTATTGCCTGTTCCGACATTGTACAGGTACACTGCATTCATGTCAGCATTGCTGTTTCCAATCACTGTTGACAGTTCATTACCCACCCATTTGTAGTTGGCATCCTGTCCTTGTGCCATAGAACGCGTTGAGCATAGTAATAGAATCATTACTGACAAAATGAAAAATAGGTTTATTTTTCTCATCATAAAATAGTTTATTTAGTTAATATTTGTTTTGATTTGCACATAGATTGAGGGGTATAAGGGATGCTTCCATCCGGCTATATGGGCTTATATACCACTCGGTTTGTATGCCGTTGTCACTGTTTCCTCGCCCTGTCCCCGTCAGATGGGGCGTGATGGCGATGCTGAAAGGGCTGGAGGCAAGAGGCTGATAAACGGGGTTTAAACGATAAAGAGAGAGAAAAACACGCTCGAGGCATGCTCTTCTCTCTCTTATTAAGTCATCATTTCAGTAGTGGTGCACCAACTCTCTTGTCCATACGGCGCAGGATTAGCTTGTGATTCTCCAAGTCAATGATCAGCGCAAGGGCTGTTGTCTTACCGTCAGCACCGGCAAAAGCCGTTGAAGTCCAGTACATTCCCTGTGTGTTAAAGAAAGGACTTACAACCTGATGGGGTGTCTCAAGCTGTGTGGTTCCACTCCTGTAAAGGAAGTCATAATAGCCTCTTGCAGGGAGGAACATCCTTTTTGTATTGCTATTGATCCCTGGTGTACGTTCATTATCAGCGTAAGATCTGTTCAGAGGGACGGTTGCCAAGTCGGTTGTCTCGGTCTTTTTGCGGTAATCAATCATTGCTCCTCCATAGGCTTTTGTCGGCCCGATGTCTGTGAAATGTGATGCTGGTCTACCCGTTTTCTGCCTTAATGCTTCCAAAGTATCGAACCATACGCCACCATTATACAGATGATGATGGATGACATACATCTTTCCCATGTCTACGGTAGGTGTCCCCTGCCATGCAAGCCACATGGCTCCGTTTGCCGTCATGGCATCCTTTGCACTGCGTGTAGCGACATTTTGATAAACATTTGTGTTTGCTCCAGGTGTGGCATTGTACCATCTGGCATCTGAATCAGCATCGGGGAAGCCTTCAGTCTGCGTCATTGGGTCTTTAACAGGGAGCAGAAGCTGCTTGTCTTCATGTCCTTTCCAGAAGTATTCACCCACAGGTGCATCCCAAGTGTAGTAATCATCCTTCGAGAAATCAGCCAGTTTGATGTCGTGTTCAAGGTGACATGTCTTGCCTTCTTCCAACTTTAGCTTCTTATATATCTTCCGATAGTATCCGCAACCATTGGTAGCTTGGTCAACAAGTGCGTAGTCTATCTTGACATTTGTGTATTCCCCCGGTGGCAGAACGATGATAATTCCGTTCTTTGTCACGTCTGCTGATGCTGGGATGGGTAAGCTTTCACTGGGTGTTCTGTTGACCAACTGATTTCTCTCAAAGCGTTGCTTATAGTACCATATGGTTGTCTTTCGCTTGTCATTTGTGACGGTTGACACGGGACGGTCAGGTGCATTGTACTTCAATCCGTTGTCATCAAACTTGAAAGTACCGTTGATAAGCTGATCAGCTTGTACGAAAACAGCCACTACACCAACGTCAGTTGAGAACTGATGTACTGAACTGTAGGGGTTCAGAATGAGGTAAGAGGCTTTGTGGGTGAGGTTGAAAGTGTATTTACGGTCTGCCATCTTCGTTGCTACAGCCACACCACAGTCACCATATTCGCCTATCTTTCTGGCGTCATTCGGTGCATCCTGAATCTGCTCTTTGGCAAAGACCACCTCATCAGCCTTGGTTGATTTCGAACCTGTATAGCGTACGTTATAAGTGTTTGCAGACAGGTTTTCATTGAAAAAGAACTTCGTTCGTTCCACCTTGTCTGCTACTGTGAGGTCGCTACGGTCGTTCTTCACGAGGTCAGTGCCGCCCGTTGTGCTCTTGTTCACCCATATATGGTCGTCTCCTGTCCAATAGAATTTAACGTGATTAGGGTCGGTTCCCGAACCGTTCACATATTCTCCTGCCGTGCGTGTTGGCGCATCTCCAACGGAGAATTCCGTCATATTAGCTGGTGACTGCTGCGCTTTACCTGTTGTCTCTGCATCCTCTGACGAGCAGGCAGCAAGTCCAACAACAGTCAGAAACAGAAGGAATACTCTGCCTATAAGTCTTTTCATCGTGTCGTAAAATCGTTTTTTAGTGACCGTATCGTAGTTTATTTCTGTACAATCAGGTCGTGTTAGTTAATATCCTCGCCCTCTTCTGCATCAGAATTGTTCTGATCATAGGCGTTGTTATGCCCTGCTCCGAATTCCGTTGAGCCAGCCATCAATGACCATTCGGCATCTAAAGCCATCACCGAACATGACGGTGTGACATAGCGATGGCGTGCTGTATGCAACTCATCCAGCAGGATTCCATCTGATAATTTATGCTTTTGCATTCTTTTTTATTGGTTATATAGTTTCCGCTATCGGGTTTAATTTCGTTTCTTTGCCCTTCTCTTACGGAATGAATAAGCCTCTATGGCTATGCATCTTACGTAATAAGTGGCGGTGCAAAGTTATGAATATTTTTCTTATAAAAAAAGTTTAATTAACAAAACTCCCGTAGTTTGATAAATATTAACAATGGTTTCAGCAGGCATTCTCTCTCCTATCGAAGGGCTTTAGGAAGCTTTAAGCCCTAATTCTCTGTACTTTCCTCTGTCCATCCTTTCAATTACTGTATGCTTCAAGGCATTCATTTCAACTCCAAACCTTACTACTTTAAAAATTAAAACACCAAACTTTAAGTTTTAACTCTTCCTCTTTCCTCATTTCATCCTTCCAATTTCTGTATGTTTCAAGACATTCATTTCAACTCCAAACCTCAACGTTTTGAGAATTAAACACAGAACTTTAAGCCCTAAATCTTAGTTCTTCTATTTCCCCAACACCCAGCATTCCGTATCCCGCCAGGCACATCCCCTCCTTCGGAGGGGCTTGGGGAGGCCGTATTTTGGGGGGTGTTTTTGTTAATTCCTTTCCTTCTTACTTTTCAATCTACGCCCTTTTACGTTGTAAAAGACGCCCTTTTGCACTTCAAAAGATGCCCTTTTACACTTCAAAACATGCCCTTTTGCAATGCAAAAGGGCACCTTTTACAACCCTCTTTGTAACCTATTGATTCCTTGATGGTTACAAAGGCGGTTTTTATTGATTATAGTTGGGAAAGGAAGAAAATTAGGTTTACGGAATGTAAGGATATTTCGTAGTGCTTGTTATGTCCATCGGGGGTTGGTCAGCAGGGGTATTCAGCAGCTATAGGAGGGACGATTCGTGGGCAGTATGTGCTCACTTCAAAGTTACTCTGTGCTCACTTCACACTCAGTCTGCTCCCATATCGTTGTCAGTCTATTCCCGCTCCACAGTCACTCTGTTCCCACTCCTCATCGGATCCTACGGAGAAAGGCAACGGAAGCAGTGCCTTATACCTTATTATATATAGCCTTTTCAGGCGCATTTCGGCGTCTATTGCCAAGACTATTGTATTGACTATCCTACGTTTTCTTGACTTCGCCTTCACAAGATAGTACCTTTGCAATGTCAATAGGGAGGAAAGGGGAAACTGACGGATGCGCCTATGGCAATCAGCCCCTGCCCGTTGACTGCTTTGTAAACTAAACTTCATCATCATTATGCAACACATAAACTACGAAGAACAGCTCTCTGAACACTTCACAGTGGGTGAGATGCTACGGTCGGGGACTGCCATAAGACTACGGATAAAGAACCTTCCGGGGTGTGATCCCTGCCAGCCGGGACTGTCGGAACAGACCGTTATCAGCAACTTGCAAGCCCTTTGTACAAAGGTTTTGGAGCCTTTGCGACGACAAATTGGGAAGGTTATTGTGACGAGTGGCTATCGTTGTACGGCTCTGAACCGTGCGCTTGAAGGCTCGGAGCAGTCGCAACACCTCTCGGGAGAGGCTGCTGACATCTACGTTTCGGGACGACAGATGTGCCAGAAGTACGTCAATATCCTTCAACATACCGACTTCGACCAGATGATTCTCGAACCTCTCGACAGTCATTTGAAACGATGGATACACATCAGCCATCGACGAAACGGGGAGAATAGACACCAGATTATCGGCGATATATAATCATTGTGTTATATATATATGTATTCATTTCTTTATTTATTTACATTTTTAAATCTTTAATTTTATGTCAATCAATTATCGTTTGTACCAAGACAATCGTAAGAACAGTAAGAAAAAGGGGCATTGGTACGCCCGTACTGTAGTGACTAACTGCGTTGATATCAAGGCAATTGCAGCCCGCATCAGCAACAGCTGTACGGTGACGGAGCCTGACATCCTGGCTGTTATCTCGGCACTTGTCACCGAAATGAACTATGCGCTGACGCAGGGCAGCAAGGTAAAAGTCGACGGATTGGGAACTTTCCGTGTGGGAATCCATTCGCATGGGGTGGAGAAAGCCGATGACTTCAATGTTCAGAAGGATATCTTCAGTCCTCATGTGCTCTTCCTTCCAGCATCAATGAAGGTCGGAACGAACAAGCGTGTGGCAACGTTACTCAGCAATCTGAAGCTGCAGGAGGCGGAGAAATACGTCGGTGCACCGAAGAAAGGGAAGAAGAAGGCGGCTGAAGGGGGCGCAGAAGGTACTCCCGGCGCTGGCGGAAGTGAGACGCACAACCCTTAATCAGTTCTTTAATGTCTAACCGTCTGTCGTCATCTGCCCCTTAATGGTGGGCGCATCTCATTGAAAATGAGGACTTTCACACAAACACACCACTCGCCTTTGGGGCGGATGGGACAGACATTAATCATGCTTTAAATTATGAAACAATCAACTTGGAAACTCATTCTGCAGATCGCTGTGACGGTTATCACTGCCATCGCAACCTCTCTGGGTGTCACTTCTTGTAGGTAGACACGAAGGGAAAGGCGCTCCCCCATCGGCTTGCACACCGCACTTGACGCTCCGAAGGAGAATACACCGTGGCTCATGAGCACGCAGATGACACGGCAATCGTGATGAAAAAACCTCTAAAACAAAACCCGTCTTGGGTTTAGACAGTCGTTAGTAATCTCTTATTAAAGATTAATTAGACTGCCATAGGGCATTGACTATCAACTGATTGCAAAGCTATCGCACGACAAATGAGTAGGTTTCAGCCGACTTCTTAGGAACATTCTTCCGACATTCAAGTAAGGTGTGTGCGACAAAAAGGGAGGGTCTTTCCCGCCTATTGCGACAGATTGGGAGGTAGAGGGCGACAAATAGGGAGGTAAACTGGTGTTTTGTTCTTTTTATTTTACAAAATATTCATTTTCTCTTTGTCTTCCCCTAACTTCTCAATCTTTGTTTTCTGTATCACAATCTTTTGTATATTTTATAACCAACTGTATTCTAATGGGTTATAAACAACTGCGACAGATTAGTAGTATTGTTTCCTTATGGCATTCCATCTATATACGACAAATATGGAATTTGCTGAAAATAACGAAACTTTACACTTTTTTGTCGCCATTTATATATATATATATTCCCATGTTTATAGGAATAAATGTTTTCCCTTCTGCCCCCCAAAAGATTCCGTACAGCCCATCTTAACCTCCCATTTTCTTGTCATACACATTATAAATATGTATATTTGCATACAGAAATAAAAACCAACTGATCATGAAAAAAGGAACGCCTGAGTAACCTTTTGCTTGTTAACGTCCAACGAAGTATTGTTTCTGTCCGAGGAAAACAAATTATAATCGATGCTGATGCTACTCATTTAATGATGCTGATGCTACCCTTTTAAAGATGCTGACGCTGCCCATTTAATATGGATTAGGAACCCAGCGTATCAAAGAAACAGTGTACAAGAATGCAGATAAGTTCCCTTCGGACTGTATGTTTGCTCTTAGAAAGAAGAGCGTAGAGACTTTGCGGTAGAATAATTCGTCCACAAAGCTTCCATCTAACATAGCTCCCTACCAAAACATTTACCAAGAAAGGACTCTTTATATTGGGAATAATCCTAATAAGAAAGAATGCTATAGCTGTTACATTTGCAACTGGAGAGTCTATCAGAAACATACGGAAGTTAAAACGGGAACTATGATATTGACACCAAAAAAGGGCACATTTCCTAACTTTCCTGTCACTTCTGTCACATATTATGAGGCTGTAAAGGGTTAGAATCGAGGGGATTAAGAGAAGTGTTAAAAGTGACAGCAAATGAAAACAAAACTATTTTAGGGAGTTATGGGGCTTCTGGAGAGGGTATTTTCTTGGGTTCCTAGGTTTTATCCTAGGACTCCTAGGGGTTAATCTAGGCTTCCTAGATTTTAATTCTGTGGCTTCCTAGGTCTCTTCTAGCCCCCCTTAGGTTTTTAATTCCTCTGTGAATACAGGGCGCAGAGATTATCATTGTTTGCTCATATGGGGCTATATCCTTTCTTATGAGCAAACAGACAGGTCTTATAAGCCGACGGACAGGGATGGCGAAGCCCCCAAGTGGTCAGTAGTTTAAAGCTTTTTGATTCCTAACAGTTCTGCTTTTTTTGATGGATGATTCCTAATTATTCAACGTCTAAATAGCTTGTTTTCAGTAAAAAGATGGCTAAATGATTTGGAATATATCGAAAATAATTCATAACTTTGCACCCAGAAAGTTGAAATAATTACAAGAAACATATTCTATACGTATCCTACTGATTATCAATAGTCAGTATCGAAGCGTCGAAAAGGACATATACGTAAAATATTAATATATAAATACAAAAACATTATGAAAGAAAAGTTTATTTGCACCGTTTGCGGTTACATCTATGAAGGTACTGAAGCACCAGAGGAGTGCCCAATCTGTCATGCTAAAGCTAACAAGTTCAAGGCTTTCAAGAGTGTAGAACTGAAGGGTACTAAGACTGAAAAGAACCTCCAGATTGCTTTCGCTGGAGAGAGCCAAGCACACACAAAATACCTCTATTATGCTTCAAAAGCAAAGAAAGATGGTTATCAGCAGATTGCTGCTTTGTTTGAGGAGACAGCAATCAACGAGCGTGAGCACGCAGAGCTTTGGTTCAAGTTCTTGCACGATGGTGGTATTCCAACAACAACAGATAACCTCGCTGACGCTGCAGCAGGTGAGAACTATGAGTGGACAGACATGTACGCTAAGATGGCTGAAGAGGCTCAGGAAGAAGGCTTCACAGGTATTGCTGCTAAGTTCCGCAAGGTTGGTCAGGTAGAGAAGCACCACGAGGAGCGTTATCGCAAGTTGTTGAAGAACATCGATGACAAGGTTGTTTTCTCACGTGATGGTGATTCAATCTGGCAGTGCCGCAACTGTGGTCACATCGAGATTGGCAAGAATGCTCCTAAGATCTGCCCAACATGTAACCACCCAGAGAGCTTCTTCCAGCTCCAGGAGAACAACTTCTAAGGTTGTAAAAACATTATGAGACCGTTGACATGGGTGTTGGTTCCCATGCGATAGCTACAACAACGGATATAAGGTAAGTGCCGGAGGCGTCATGCTTTCGGCACTTTTTTCGTGTGGTTTGCGGTAGTGTGCTACTTGTTTACGTGCTAATCAGGACACAAAACAAGCTGCAGTCTTGCCCTATTGAGAATTGTTTACCGCTAATAAACACGGACTTTGAGCATGAGACGCCCGTATCATTCAGCCTCATCAGCAAACATTTACTGTATTCCCAAGCTACTTTTGTGTTCTATAAAAGCACTTCTAACACCAGGAAACGGGCTAAGATTTCCTGGCAATGACGGATAAAAGCTTAACAAATGAGCCCTGTATCTCCCCCACCCCATTGCCTATTAACCAACAATAGGGTGCAGAAAGATACAGGGCCCACGCTAAACGATAAGTCGTTCTTACGCCTTCAGCTGTTCAGCCATGCTGGCTGCGGCACGCCGACCATCGCCCATTGCGAGGATAACGGTGGCACCACCACGTACGATATCACCTCCTGCGTATATCTCGGGACGGGAACTCTGCATGTTATCATTGACAGCAATGGTATTCTTTCTGCCCAGTTCCAACCCTTCAACAGACTTAGGAACGAGCGGATTGGGCGATACTCCAACAGCAACGATGACCTGATCACAGTCCACGGTGATGGTCTTTCCCGTCTCAACAGGGCGTCTCCGACCGCTTGCGTCAGGTTCTCCAAGCTCCATCACATCCAATACTGCAGCACAGACACGTCCGTTCTCATCCGCTTTATATTCCTTTGGATTGTGTAATGTAAGGAAGTTAATACCCTCTTCCTTGGCATGTTTCACCTCCTCAAGGCGTGCCGGCATCTCCGCTTCAGACCTTCTGTAGACCAGCGTGACATCAGCTCCGAGTCGTTTTGCCGTACGACAAGAGTCCATTGCAGTGTTACCACCACCAATGACGAGCACCTTCTTACCTATTATAATAGGTGTATCCGTCTCCGGATTGGCTGCATCCATGAGGTTAACACGCGTAAGATACTCGTTACTTGACAGGATATTGATGGCATTTTCGCCCGGAATACCCATGAAATTAGGCAATCCTGCACCCGAACCAACGAAGATTCCTTTGAAACCCTTTGCCTTCAGCTCGTCAATAGAGATGGTTTTACCAATGATGGTATCGGTCTGGAAGTGTACACCAAGCCGACGAAGATTATCTATTTCAACATCAACAATCTTGTTAGGGAGGCGGAATTCAGGGATACCATACTTCAGAACGCCACCTATCTCATGCAGTGCTTCGAAGACATACACCTCATATCCACGCTTCACCATGTCTCCTGCGAAACTCAAACCAGATGGTCCTGAACCCACAACAGCCACCTTGATGCCGTTGGATGGTGCTACTTCAGGCAGTGCAACCTGCCCACTCTCGCGCTCATAGTCGGCTGCGAAGCGTTCCAGATAGCCGATAGCGACAGCTGGCGACTTCATTTTAAGATGTATACAACGGCTCTCACACTGTTTCTCCTGTGGACAAACGCGTCCGCAAACAGCTGGTAGAGCTGATGTTTCCTTAAGAACGCGCGCTGCTTCCAGGAAGTTTCCACGTTCGATATTCTTGATAAACTTTGGTATTTGGATGTTTACCGGACAGCCTTCTACGCACGATGGCTTCTTACAGTCAAGACATCTCTTTGCCTCTTGCATAGCCATCTCGGGTGTCAAGCCGATGTTTACCTCCTCCAAACGGGTCTTGGCACGATATTCAGCATCCAGTTCCGGCATCTTAACACGTGGGATTGCCACTCTCTCCTTGGGCTTCAACGCCTCGGGTTCAGCCTCATTGACGGCTGCAGCAACGCCCTCCGACGCCTTCTTATCAGCCCCCAGAGCACATTCCTCACCGTCATTCTTCCCCTGATCGGCAGCAGTGTGTCCTGGTTCTGCAGCCCTGTTAGCCAGTGATTCCTCGTTCTTGAATGTCCCCATGCGCTTGAACATCTCATCCCAATCCACCTGATCACCGTTGAATTCAGGGCCATCAATGCAGACAAAGCGCGTCTTTCCACCTATCGTCAGTCGACAAGCGCCACACATTCCCGTACCATCCACCATGATGGTGTTCAATGATACATCGTTAGGAATACCGTATTTCTTTGCCAGCAATGACGTGAATTTCATCATCACAGGAGGTCCGATAGCCAGCACTTTGTCCACATGTTCGCGCTGAATAACCTTCTCTACGCCCACCGTGACAACCCCTTTCTCGCCGTATGAGCCATCATCGGTCATGATGATCACCTCATCCGAATACTCCTTCACGTCATCCACCATAATCACCAGCTCCTTAGTCCTACCCGCAAGGACGGATATCACTCTGTTGCCAGCCTTCTTCAGCGCCGTGAGGATGGGGAGAATGGCAGCAATACCGATACCACCACCGGCGCAGACCACCGTACCGTAGTTCTCAATATGTGACGGAGTACCGAGCGGACCAACGATATCAGCCACCTCATCACCCACCTTCAGGTCGCAGAGCTTCGTTGATGAACGCCCCACCTCCTGTATAACCATTGTCAGTGTGCCCTTCTCCGGGTCAGCTTTAGCAATGGTATACGGCACACGTTCACTGTTTTTATCAACGCGTACGATGATGAAATTGCCTGCACGGCAGCTCCTTGCGATGAGAGGTGCTTCCACTTCAATGCAGAAAACCTTCTCCGAAAACTGTTTCTTGCTGATAATCTTGTTCATGATATACTGTTGTTTTTTATCCGACAGACCCCACGTCGTACCCCTTTCGGTAGGAGGAAAGATGGCGGAATACTGTCTTTGTGATATGTTAGTATGATGATTTGTTATTTGTTGAGCCTTGTTCTAAGCTCTGTAGGTTTTCGTAGTAATAAACAGATGTGTAGAATCCACTTCGGGATTAGTAAATGAAAAGCCCTCTGTCCGCGCCCCTCCACTTATCAGGAGAGGACGGCAGAGGGTTTTATTCTTAGTCCATCTTGTCGTCGAGCATCTCGAATCCGCAATAAGGAACAAGCACCTTCGGCACACGGATGCCCTCTGGCGTCTGGTTGTTCTCAATGATTGCGGCAACGATACGTGGCAAAGCAAGCGCCGAACCGTTAAGAGTATGGCAGAGTTCAATCTTCTTATCCTCTGCATGACGGTACCGACAGTGCAGACGATTGGCCTGATAGCTCTCGAAGTTTGAAACACTTGACACCTCCAACCAGCGTTCCTGGGCTGCACTCCACACCTCGAAGTCGTAGCAGATGGCTGATGTAAAGCTCATGTCACCACCACAAAGGCGCAGGATATGATAAGGCAATTCCAGCTTCTTCAGCAGTCCTTCAACATGGTTGAGCATCTCATCAAGTGATGCATAGGAATGCTCCGGCTTGTCAATGCGTACGATCTCAACCTTGTCAAACTGATGCAGACGGTTCAAACCACGTACATCCTTACCGTAACTACCAGCCTCACGACGGAAACAAGCCGAATAAGCGCAACGCTTGATAGGCAGATCCTTCTCGTCAAGAATCTCATCCCGGAAGATATTCGTCACCGGAACCTCAGCCGTAGGGATAAGATAGAGGTCGTCAAGGTTGGCATGATACATCTGACCTTCCTTGTCTGGAAGCTGTCCAGTGCCCAGTCCTGAGTCCTGATTAACCACCAATGGCGGCTGCACCTCCAGATAACCGCTCTTGCGAGCCTCGTCAAGGAAGAATGCTTCCAGTGCTCTTTGGAAGCGAGCCATCTTACCAATATATAGCGGGAAGCCTGCTCCGGTGATCTTAACACCGAGGTCGAAGTCAACAAGATTGAACTTCTTCAGCAAGTCCCAGTGGCATTGTGCGTCAGCAGGGAGGTTCGGTTTCTCACCACCTTCCTTCACAACGACGTTGTCATTGGCGTCTTTTCCCTCCGGAACATCATCGTTCGGAACGTTAGGAATGGTCAGCAACACCTCCGTCATCTCCTTTTGCGCCGTCTCCATGATCTCATGTAGCGCCTTGTCAGCCGACTTCAGCTCAGCCACTTTCTCCTTTATATCATTAGCTTCGTTGGTCTTTCCTTCTTTCATCAGCCCTCCTATCTGCTTCGAAAGTTGGTTCTGCTGCTGCTTGTTTGTGTCAAGCTTCTGCTGAGTCTCACGACGCAGACGGTCATATTCCAATACTTTCTCAACTGCCTCACGTGCTCCATTGAAGTGTTTCTTCTCCAATCCTTTGATTACACGTTCGGTCTCTTCACTGATGAGCTTTAATGTAAGCATAATAAATTCCTTTATAATTTTGATTCTGAGAGCAAAGTTACGAAAAAAATCGATAACACGATAAAATAGCAAAAGAAAACCGTTCCATGGAAAAATTATTATCTTTCCCGCCGTTTCTTGCCCCCCTGAAGGGCATAAAACCCAACAACTTGACGGCGTGACACATAACAAATCATCCATCATAAAACATATCCCGACACATAAACACGCCCGTAAGCCGTGCGCTTAGCAAACAATTCACATCTTAAAAACCATACGTTTACGAATTGAAAAACCATTGGGCTGCATGCTAAACAAACAGGTTTTACGAGTTGGAAAAACGTTGGGCTACATGCGAAACAAACAGGTTTTACGAATTGAAAAGCCATTGGGCTACATGCTAAACAAACAGGTTTTACGAGTCAAAAAATCGACAAACCATGCATTAAAAACGCAAGTTTACGAGTTGAATACCGCATTTCTCCTAACGACTTTCACTCCTTCAACAACCCAAACTGCTCCAAAACCTTTACCCCTCAATAGGAAACACGTATCCCGCCAGGCACATCCCCTCCTTCGGAGGGGCTTGGGGAGGCTTCCTCTCAGGACTTGTTCACCCTTCTCTATCCCACCGTATCCTCTCACATCCCCTCCTTCGGAGGGGCTTGGGGAGGCTCCTTCTCTTTGGTTTTTGGGCTCGCTTCTTTGGTGTGTGCTTTTTGTTTTTTGTCAATTTCTTTCCTTCTTCCTTTCCCATCTACGCCCTTTTGCCTTCTAAAAGACGCCCTTTTGCATCGTAAAAGGGCATCTTTTGCAGTGTAAAAGGGCATGTTTTGCAACGCAAAAGGGCGTCTTTTACAACCCCATCCGTAACCCCTTGATAATCCAATGGTTACAAACCCAAAAATCAACCATCATCCACCTAAACCAGAACAAATAGGGTTAAGATTATGTAAGGATAATTCATACTCTCCACTCCATCCCCCTCCCCTGTTCCTTTCCACTCCTTCCCTTGTCTCATTCCACCCTTCCACCTTTCCCTTTCCATCCCCTATCACTCCCTCCATCCACCTGAAACAGTAACTCACAAAGCCCCTAAAACAAAACGACTGCACACTCCGAAGAGCCTGCAGTCGCTGATATTATCTTGTTCCTAATAGCAGGAACGCATCCGTTTATTGCTTGATTGGGAGGACATTGTAACCAAAGCTAGGATTAGTATAATACTGTGCGCCTCTCTGTATCGCCAAATCATCATCATTCAAAGCATAAGCATGAACGCTATAATAGCCCCATACACCACCGCCATGTAGCTTGAGTACCTTTTCACTTGTCCAGTAATAGCCGTGATCAAGTATATAGAAAACAGGCGTTTCATGGGTAGAACCACCCTCAGGGTTCAAACATCCCATACGCAAGGCTGCTCTTCTACGGTCA
>ERZ773066.1001-NODE-1001-length-14899-cov-4.284223_pt1 | contig 14899 bp, 16 predicted proteins | sample MGYA00580573_ERZ773066 | MGnify/ENA primary metagenome ERZ773066 (study PRJEB29015, sample SAMEA2738128) | human oral metagenome | biome: human oral; feature: human-associated habitat; material: saliva | place: China | collected 2203 ... | reverse complement strand
GAGCCAGATCAACTGTAATACACTCTGGCTCTTTTCTGTACGCACAATGAAGGAGAATATCCATGAAAAAAATTCTCGCCGTATTGCTTGCCGCGCTGCTTCTTCTCACGCTCGGCTGCGGGAGTAAAAATACGGCAGCCGACGACGCAGAGGAAGATCATGCTGCCCTCGACCTCTCTCAACCGCTGAAGCCCCCTACTTCCTTTGAAGGAAAACGCGTGCTCGTCGCATTCTTCTCGCGCGCAGGGGAAAACCACGAAGTTGGCTACGTCGAAAAGGGAAACACGGCACTCCTTGCTGAGCAGCTTGCAGAGCTTATCCATGCGGATGCCACGTTCGAGATACAGACTGTCATCCCCTACCCTATCGACCTCAAGGAGATGACAGAGGTGGCAAAAGAGGAGCAAGGAAAACAGGCACGGCCTCTGCTCGCATCAAAAGTCGATGATATGGCGCAGTACGACATCATCTATCTCGGCTATCCGATCTGGTATCAGGATCTTCCCATGCCGATCTACACCTTCCTTGAAAGCTATGACTTCGCAGGGAAGGTCATCATCCCATTCTCCACCGGATCGGGCAATACAATGAGCGGCAAGGAGGCGGACATCCCGAACTATGCCAAGGGAGCAGAGGTACTCCCGGGGATGTGCATCCGCGGCAAGACGGTGCGTGATGACGCGGCGGAGACGAAGCAGCGCATCGCCGTCTGGCTGGAGGGATTGGGATACCACAACTGATGCGGCCTCTGCTCTTCGTTCTAATTCCCCTCCTCATGCCCTTGCCTGTGCATGCCTCGCCATCTTCTATCAGTCATGGCGCATGCGGAAATAAAAATAAAAAGACGCTTTTCACCAATACTGTGAGAAGCGTCTTTTTCGTTATTCCGCCGCCATTACATCATCGCATCCATCGCGTCAAAGATCGGCAGGAGAAAGGAGAGCACGGCAAAGAAGATGAGCCCCGCAACAATGACGATCATGATTGGCTCGGCGAGTGCCGCCACACGCTGTCCGATGATCTCCGCCCGGCGTGCACAGTACTCTGCTGCCTGCGGAAGAATGCGTTCCAATTCCCCCGCCTCCTCGCCTGCGGCTAGCATACTGCGCACGAGAGACGGAAGATAGGGGTCATCTGCCATGATCTGTGTGAGGCTTCGTCCCTCGATAAGTCGCTGCTCTATGCTGCTCAGCTGCCGGCGGAGCGCACGATTTCCCGTTGCCGTGCATGCCAGTGCAATGGCGCGGTCGAGGCGAATCCCACTGCGCAGGAGAACGGCGAGAACGCATAGGATCATCTGCCACGCACGACAGCGGATGAATACGCCCACAACAGGCAGGCACAGGATGCAGCGGTCACAGAGAAAGCGCACCGATGGGATGCGCAGGAGCAGTCCAATACTGAGGGGCACGGCGAGAAGGACAAATACCGTCGCCGCAGGCGCATCGGCGATCTGTGCCGACGCCGTGAGGAGCAGCTGTGTCGGCAGCGGCAGATCGGCATGCAGATCCGCCAGGAGTGCCGCGAAGATGGGCAGAATAAAGACGGTCATGAGGGCGATGGAGAGCACGACTGCCACCAGCAAAAAAAGAGGATAGAGGAGCGCGCTCCACAGTGCCTCGCGCATACGGTGCTCCTCCGTGAGGAACGATGCCGCCGCTCCGAGCACGACATCGAGCGAGCCGCTCTCCTCCCCCGCGCGTACCATGCCGACGAGGACAGGGGAAAAGATCTGCTGCTTCGTCTCCATCGCCTGTGAAAGCGGCATCCCCTGAACGACCGCATGATGTAGGTCATGAAGCAGACGTCCCGACGGCGACGATTCTCCCACGCCGTCGCGCAGGCGTTCCAGTGCGCGGTGCATAGGAAGTCCCACGGCGAGGAGGGCAGACAGCTCCTGAAAGAAGGCGATCCGCTCCTCGTCCGTCACACCACCGCGACGCGACAGCCACTGCCGTGTCTCCTGCGGCAGGCGCAGGGTGCGCCGCTCCTCGATGCGCACGGCCGTCTCACCGCGCTCCATGAGCATCCGTGCCGCTGCCGGCGCACTCTCGGCTTCAATGATGCCGTGTATCTTTCGCCCCTCTGCCGTGCACGCCGTATAAGAAAATACCGTCATGCGAGGACGCCCCGTGAGCGGAGCGCGTCCTCTGCCATCTCCGCCGTCTGCATCCCCTGCGCGGCACCGCTCATCATGAGCGTCTCGAGCTGATCATAGCGTCCCTGCCGCAGGACATTTCGCACGGCGGGGGTACCAACCAGCGTCTCAAATACGGCAATACGTCCACCGCCCCGCCGCGGCAGAAGCCGCTGGGCAAAGATGCCGCGTACGACATCAGCAAACTGGGCGCGCACTACATCCCGCGCATCCGCTGGGAAGAAGCTCTCCACGCGGCGCGCCGCCTGCGCTGCCGTCCCCGCGTGGATTGTCCCCACGACGAGCACGCCCGTCGCCGCCGCGAGGAGTGTCGCCTCAAGTGTCGCGCGATCACGGATCTCACCCACGAGCAGGAGATCGGGATCCTCACGCAGCGCGCTGCGCACCGCGTCGGGAAAGGAAACAAAATCCCGCCCCTCTTCCCGCTGACTGAAAAAGGCACGATCTGCGGTAAAAACATATTCGACGGGATCCTCAAGCGTGATGATATGGAGGGAGCGCGTATGGTTGACCGCATCGATGAGCGCAGCAAGCGTCGTCGTTTTTCCTGCTCCCGTCGCTCCGCAGAGGAGCACGAGTCCATCCCGCATCTCCAGTGCCGTGCGCACAGCAAACGGCATGCCGATCTCGTCGGGCGTCATGATGCGCTCAGGCAGGAGACGCAGGGAAAGAGCCATCCCCTCCTGCGTCCGATAAAAGTTTCCTCGAAACCGCCGTCCCTCCCAGTTCCACGCGGCATCGACATCCTGCACAGAAAGAAGAGCGCGCTGCGCATCCGAGAGCATTTGACAGGCACAAGCCTCCATCAGTGCCGCTGTGGGGATGAGATCCTCCGCCATCAGCACGCCGTCACGGCGCATCTGTATCTGCTGATGCGGTACCGCATGGAGATCCGAGGCATTCACTGTCATCATGCGGCGCAGCAGTTCCTGCCACGCGTCCGTTTCATCCATAGAGTGCACGCTCCACCTCCTCTAACGTCGTCTCCCCTTCGATCGCCTTTGCCGCGCCGTCCTGCCAGAGAGAGCGCATCCCCGCCGCCTCTGCCGCGCGCCGCAGATCCTCCCGCGATCTTGCTCCGAGGATCGCCGTGCGGATATGCTCGGAGATGGGCAGCATCTCATGTATCGCCATGCGTCCATGATAACCGCTCCCGTGACAGTGCGGGCAGCCGCGTCCGCGCACGAGCATCATCCCTTCATGATAGAGCGATCCGAGGCGGAGTGCCTCATCTGATCCCGCAGCGACGGTGTACGTCTCACGACAATGCACGCAGACACGTCGCACAAGCCGCTGGGCTACGACCCCCGAGAGCGTCGCCGCAAGCAGATAGGGCGGTGTCCCCATCTCGATCATGCGAAAAATCGCGGCGACACAGTCCTCCGTATGGAGCGTCGAGAACAGCGCGTGTCCCGTGAGGGCAATGCGCACCGCCATCTCCGCCGTCTCACGGTCGCGGATCTCACCCAAGAGGATCTTCTGGACATCCTGCCGCAGTGCCGCCCGCAGTCCTGCGACAAAGGTCAGCCCCGCCTCCGGACATACGGCAAACTGACTGATTCCGTCGATGCGTCGCTCCACGGGATCTTCGAGCGTCATGATGTGACAGTTTGGGGCATTCAGCTCGGCGAGCGCTGCATAGAGCGTCGTCGTCTTGCCCGAGTTCATCGGTCCACAGACAAGGAGGAGCCCCGTCGGCCGATGGATGAGTCGTTCAAAAATCGCTTCGTTTTCCAGCGTGAACCCGAGCTCCCTGCAGTGAAGGAATCGCTCCGTCCCATCCATAATGCGCACGACCATGCGCTCACCGCCCACGACGGGAAGAACCGCCACGCGCATATCAACGCTGCGCCCCCCATGTGGATAGCGAATCTGCCCATCCTGCGGACGGTTGCGCTTTGCCGTGTCGATGCCCGCCATCACCTTTAGACGTGCGATAACGACCGGGGCGATCGCCGCCGGCAGCAGGCTCGGATAAGGGCGCAGCAGCCCATCAACGCGGACGCGGATGCGCAGTCCCTCCTCCATCGGCTCAAGATGAATGTCCGTCGCCTCTTCATCCAGTGCTGCATCGAGAACAGCGTCCACAAGCGTCAGTACATGACTGCCGCGTCCCTCCGAACGAGATGGCAAGCGCATTTCACGTACGACATTTGTCACAAGACGCTGCAGCATTTCCTGCTCCATCGGTATTGCTCCTTTCCGATGTGCCGTCATAATCCACCGCGAGGAGATACAGCCCGCTGGCCGGAGCCGTGGGCGGCGCGAGCCGACGATCCCGTGCCGCAAAGATCTCCGCAAAGCGATCCTGGGAGATATGCCCCGTACCGACCGCCACAGCCGTACTGACGATATTGCGCACCATGTGATAGAGAAAGCCCGTGCCGTGGATATAGAGCGAGAGACGTCCCTCCCCCTCCGCCGTCAGACGGATCGTATCGAGCGTACGGACGGGCGACATCGGCGCACCACCCGCCGCACGAAATGAGGTGTAGTCATGTGTCCCCTCAAGGAGACGCAGCACCGCCCGCATCGCATCGTGATCGAGCGACTGAAAAATCTGCCACGCATAGCTGCGTGTGAAGGGATTCGGCACGCGGCACTCCTCCATGCGATAGACGTATGCCTTGCCTGTCGCACTGTGACGTGCACTGAAATCCCGCGCTGCCTCCCACGCCTCCGACACGACAATATCCGGCGGCAGGAGACCGTTCACCGCACGCGGCAGACGCTCCGTCGGGATGCGTCCGTCCGTGAAGAAATTCACCACCTGACCATAGGCATGAACCCCCGTATCCGTACGCCCCGCCGCCGCAAGCTCCACCGTCTCACCGCAAACCTTGGCGAGAGCCGCCTCAAGGACATTCTGCACAGCACGGATGGGCGGCGTCTGCCGCTGAAAGCCATGATAGTTCGTCCCATCGTAGGCGACCTTCAACACGATATTCCGCGCACGTGCCTTCATCGTCGCCACATGCTCAGGGCGCAAAGCTCAGCCCTCCCGCACTCACGGCACAGATGCCCGCCGCACCAAGAACAAAGACGGCGACAGCCGCATAGTCGACACGCCCGATGTGCAGCTCCTTCATCTGCGTACGTCCCTCCCCGCCACGGTAGCAACGCGCCTCCATCGCCATTGCGAGCTCATCGGCACGGCGGAACGCAGAGAGAAAGAGCGGCACGAGCACGGGTACGATGGCTCGCATCCGCCGCACGATACTGCCGTGCTCAAAATCCGCCCCACGTGCCTTCTGCGCCTTCATGATGCGATCCAGTTCCTCCAGCAGCGTTGGGATAAAGCGCAAAGCAATCGTCATCATCATCGACAGCTCATGCACGGGAACGCCCACACGGCGCAACGGAGAGAGGAGTGCCTCCAGCCCGTCGGTCAGGCGCAGCGGACTCGTCGTCAGTGTCAGCAGCGTACTGAGCAGAATGAGCAGAATGAGGCGCAGCCCGATATACACACCGTGCATCAGCCCCTCCCACGTCGCCGACAGTGGGCCGACGGCAAACAGCTCCGTCCCCGGCGTCATAAATAGATGCACACCGAATGTAAAGAGCACGATCCAGAGAATCGGCCGAATCGAGCGCAGCTGCATCCCGAGTGGAACCTGCGAAACGATCATGAGCAGCGCAATGCTGATGCCGAGCGCAAGAAAGCCTGCCGCATTTTCGACAAAGAAAACGAGCAACAGGTAGAAGAACAGGAGGACAATCTTGACGCGTGGATCCATGCGGTGCAGAAAGGAATCTCCGGGCAGATAGCGTCCGATTTGTATGTCATTCAGCAAGATTTACCACGTCCACTTTCTTTTTTTCCATTATATCATCAATGGTGGTGTTTTTCATTTATTTTTAGAAAAATGTATGCTATACTCTCTACAATAAGTATTTTATACTTGTCCTCTATCAATTCTAACTATTAAAGAAGCGCGGATAGATTCAACATTAACGCCTTATCCATGCTTTCCAAAAACAGAAAGGTTTTCCCATGGAAGACGTATTTATCGGTCGTCAGGCCATTCTCGACCAGCAAAAAAAGGTCTATGCGTACGAGATGCTCTTTCGCAGTGGTTTGAAAAACGCTTTTGATCCAACACTGGATGGAAATGTGGCCACGCAGAGCGTCATGGTCAACGCCATGCTCGATTTCGGCATGAAGAAACTCGTCTCTAACCATAAAGCATTCATCAACTTCACCGAAAAGAACCTTCTGACGCGAGCGCCAAAGCTGCTCCCGCCCGACAGCATTGTGGTCGAGATTCTCGAAACCGTTCGCCCCGCTCCGGAAATCATTGAAGCTGTGAAAGAGCTAAAAGACGAGGGCTACAAAATTGCCCTTGATGACTTTATTCTCCTGCCCGGTTATGAACCATTGATCGACTTGGCGGATATCATCAAGGTAGACTTCCGCATCACAACTGATCCAAAGGAACGTACTCGTTTGCGCGAAGTACTTCCTCCACATGTTCGGCTGCTTGCTGAAAAGATCGAGACCGAGGACGAATTCCGCCAAGCTGTCGACGCAGGCTATGTTCTCTTTCAAGGCTACTTTTTCTGCAAACCTGTCGTATTGCACAAAAAGAGGCTCACAAACAATGAACTCTCCCGCATACGATTATTAAAGGAAGTCAATCGCCCTGACTTCAATTTTTCTGCCATCACCAATGTAATCTCAGCGGACACAAGCCTCGTGCACAAGCTGCTCACCTACATCAACTCTGTCGGTATTGGTCTTAACAACCACGTCTCTAATCTGCGGCAGGCGACTGTACTTCTCGGAGCAAGCGGCATTCGCAGCTGGGTGACTCTCATCAGTCTCCAGACCTTCTCTGCGGACAAGCCGCCGGAGCTATTCACACTCTCACTCATGCGTGCGAAATTTTGCGAACGAATCGCGGAGAAACTAAACCGTCCGACCATCACGCCGGATACCGGTTTTCTGCTCGGCATGTTCTCTCTGATCGACGTGCTGCTCAACCAGCCGATGCCTGAAGTACTCAAAGAGGTCACACTCTCCAATGAACTCAACGCAGCACTGATTGGGGAAGACAACGACCTGCGCCGTCTGCTCGACCTCGTTATCTCCTATGAAAGAGGCGACTGGGAGACAGTTGCTGGCTGTTGTATGCGAGAGAAGATTCCATTTGATGATCTTGCTCCCATTTATAATGATGTTCTTGAATGGTACAACATGGTGCAGGCTGTCGGCTGACGAATGATCATAAAAAGACCCATCGCATGTGTCGATGGGTCTTTTTGTGTCCATATACAAGTTACTTTGGATTATACTCCAGAATTTTAATCTTTGGCTCCTCATTGAGGTCGATGACCTCATCCTCCGAGATCGTCACGATCGGGAGCGGCACAACCCCGTGCGGGTATGCCGTGATCGTCCCCTCACGGTGATTGCTGAGAAGAACCCGTGAGCCAAGGAAGGCATTCTTAATATTCATCAGTACGGGCAGGCAGACCTGCGGGTCGAGTGTTGTGTACATCTGCCGCGCGATTTCCGTTACCGCATCGAACGGTGTACGGCGCGGATACCCCTCACGCTCGACCGTGATGTTGTCATAGAGATCCGCCACAGCAATGATACGTGCATAGAGGTGAATATCGTCCCCCTTGCTGTTGAATGGGAATCCACTGCCGTCCATACGTTCATGGTGCTGCATCGCTGCGAGGCGCACGCCCTCCGTCAGCCCAGCAACATTATTGAGGATATGCGCGCCATCCACCGTATGCTGGATGTATTTTTCATAATCCTCCCCCTCGAGGCTCGCAACGTTCTTCTCAAGGAGCCGCTGGTCAAACTTCGACTTACCAACATCATGCAGGAAGCCCGCAAGAACAACATCTTTTGCCATCTCGCGGTCGAGCTTCATCCACTTGGCAATCACCCCTGCGAGAATCGACACGCGCAGCGAGTGGTTATAGATATCACTCGCGAGATGGTTGATCTCATTCAGATAATCGATCGTTCCACTGCGACGCGAGAGCGGCAGCAGATCCTCCTGCACCATCTCATTCGTTTCCTCTACGGGAACTGTACCCGTCTTCTTTGTCTCCTCAAAGATTGACTTCGCTGTTCCGATAACATTCTCATACTGTTTGATGAAGAGATTGCTGCGCGAAAAGATCGGTGAATTCTCTTCCGCCAACTCTGTTTCATCCTTAATGTAGACAACAGGAATCTTCAAGAACTTCAGACGCGTAATATGCGCCTGCGTCAGCTCCGTATTCTCAGATACAACCACCACACGCTTGGCGTTGACGATCGTCCGTGCTAGGATCATCCCATTCTCAAGATCGTCTACGGATATAGCACGCAAAGCAAGCCCCTCCCTCGGTTTACGTCATTCTCTCTTACGAAATTCTCATGTCTATAAGTATTTCGACCTGAAAGGAAAAAAACCTGCTTAATTAAAAAAATCTTGACATATTTTCTTCATCTGTCGTATAATACACACGCACCATTACTTTATTACATTAAAGTGGTAGAATGACAAGGAGAAATGAAGATGAACTGGAAAGCGATTCTAACCGGAGCAACGGTACTCGCCTGCTCGGCAGCACTCCTCGCAGGCTGCGGCAGCACCGAGAAAGCCCCCTCGACGGATAATGCGGCAGAGATGGGAAAGATCATCGTCGGGCTTGACGACAATTTCCCGCCGATGGGCTTTAAGGACGAGAACAACAAGATCGTCGGTTTCGACGTTGATCTCGCAGAGGAAGCAGCAAAACGTCTCGGCCGTGAGGTTGAGTTCAAGGCGATCGACTGGTCGAGCAAGGAAGCCGAGCTCAAGAGCGGCCGCGTGCAGGTGCTCTGGAACGGTCTCGACATCACCGAAAAGCGCAAGGAGAATATGCTCTTCTCGAAACCCTATATGGACAACCACCAGATCATCTTCGTGAAGAAGGGCAACACTGCCGTCACGGATGAGAAGAGCCTCGCGGGCAAGACTGTCGGTACGCAGAGCGCGGGCACGGCAGAGGAGTACATGGACGCCTCGGATTTCTACAAGAAGGAAGTCAAGGAGGTCAAGAAGTACCCCGACTACGTTGCGGCGTTCATGGATCTTGAGAATGGCCGTCTCGATGCCGTCGTTGGAGACGAGATCGTCGGCCGCTACTACATGAGCAAGCATCCCGACACACTGGACGCGCTCGACGTGGTCGTCGGTCCTGTGAGTGAGTTCGGCATCGCATTCGCGAAGGATAACACGAAGCTGCGCGACGAGGTGCAGAAGGTCCTCGACGAGATGAAGGCGGATGGCACGATCGCCAAAATCTCGACGAAGTGGTTCACCAAGGACATCACGAAGTAAATGGCTGCACTCCTGCCACGCGCGGTGTTCCCCCGTCCTCTTCATGGGGGGGGGCGGATGCCCGCACACGGCAGAGGCACAAAGAAAGAGCTGCTGTACGATGTCGAATCATCGTGCGGCAGCCCCTTTTTCTGTAAGGAATATCATTCATGGACAAAACACTGGATACCATCCGGCTCATGCTCGAGGGCTCAGGCATCACCCTCGAGATTTTCTGTGTCACGCTCGCGCTTTCCCTGCCGCTGGGGCTCTTTGTCGCGCTCGGACGGCTCTCTCATTTTCGGCCGCTCAGCCGCATCCTCGAAATCTACATCTGGATCATGCGCGGTACGCCGCTCATGCTGCAGTTGCTCTTCGTCTACTTTGCTCTGCCAATGGTCGGCATCCTGCTCCCCGACATCGCGGCGGCACTGCTCGCCTTCGTCCTCAACTACGCCGCCTACTTCGCCGAGATCTTTCGTGCGGGCATACAGGCAGTGCCGCGCGGTCAGTTCGAGGCGGCACGCGTCCTCGGCATGAGCGGTCCGCTCACCATGCGCCGCATCATCCTGCCGCAGGTACTGCGCATCACCCTGCCGCCCGTCAGCAACGAGACCATCAATCTCGTCAAGGACACATCCCTCGTCTACATTCTCGCTATGAACGACCTCCTGCGCGTCGCGCGCACCATTGTCCAGCGTGAGTTTGACATGACGCCCTTCCTCATTGCAGGCATCTTCTACCTTGCCATGACCGCTGTACTCACCTATGGATTCAAAAAACTGGAGGCGCACTATGGCAGATATGGAAACTAAGAACACGATGCTCAGGATGCGCGGCATCCACAAAGCCTTCGGCGACCTCAGTGTCCTCCGCGGGATCGACCTCACCCTCGCGCGCGGCGAAGTGCTCGCCATCATCGGCTCCTCCGGCTCCGGCAAGTCAACGCTCCTGCGCTGCATCAACCGCCTTGAGACCATCGACCGCGGCGACATCACGATCGGCGGCGAGGTGCTCTGCCATACACCGGACGGGGCAACATCGGCGACCTACGCTGACGCTGCCGACGTGCGGCGGATCCTCATGGCGACAGGCATGGTCTTCCAGCAGTTCAACCTCTTCCCCCACATGACCGTGATCGAGAACCTCATCGAGGCACCGATTCACGTCAAGGGGATGAAACGCGACGAGATCCTCCCCTACGCCCGCGACCTCCTCAAAAAAGTTGGACTCTCCGACCGCGAGAACTACTACCCGATCCAACTCTCCGGCGGACAGCAGCAGCGCGTCGCCATCGCGCGCGCCCTCGCCATGAAGCCGGACATCATGCTCTTTGACGAGCCGACCTCCGCCCTCGACCCAGAGCTCACCGGCGAGGTGCTGCACACCATGCGTGACCTCGCTGCTGAGCACATGACCATGATCGTCGTCACGCACGAAATGGCATTTGCACGCGAGGCAGCCACCAACGTCGTCTTTATGGAGAACGGCGTCATCGTCGAGCAGGGCGCACCGCAGACATTCTTCCGCGCGCCGAAGGAGGAACGCACACGAGAGTTCCTGCGGAATATGTTGTGAGAAAGCGTAGATAAGCGGAAGCGCTGCCAACAAAAAAGGAAAAAGATGTTTCAAGGCAATGGTGCTGAATCCACTATTGATTACCTAAGCAGTACATACACACGAAATGGGACAGATACAGAGCGGGCATTCCTGTATCTGTCCCATTTTGCTGTAAACTCAGACTTCCCGCAGCGTCTTCTCCGTCCAGAAGTACGCGATCACGACGGGAATGCCGGCACCGATCCATGCGAGGGGATTGGCGAGACACGCGCCGAGAAAGCCGAGATGGGCACAGAGGAAGATCGCCGCACTGGCACGCATGACGAGCTCCATCGCCCCCGCAATCGTTGGAACGACACTCTGCCCAAGCCCCTGCAGGACGTTGCGGTAGACGAGCAGGACAGCGAGAATAATGTACGCCGAACCGTTGACGGTGAGGAAGGTCTGCCCATAGGCGATAACCTCCTCTGCCCCCTGTGCATCCGCGCCGACAAAGAGTGCGAGCAGATGCGTCCCAAAGGCGATAAGCAGAATACCGATGGCGACGGCAAAGGCGGCAGACATCTTGAGACAAGCATGCACGCCCGCGCGGATGCGCGCATACTGCTGTGCGCCGTAGTTCTGTGCCGTATACGCCGCCATGGCATAGCCGAAGGAGAGCATGGGCATGACGGCGACGGCGTCGATCTTCTGCGTTGCCGCGTATGCCGCCACGGGCAGTGCGCCGAGGTTGTTAAGGGCAACTTGGAGGATGATCGCACCGAGGGCAATCACGGAGGACTGCAGCCCCATTGGAAGCCCCAGCCGCAGATGCGCAGCGAGGAGCGAGGCATCTGGTTTAAAGTCCTGCCATACGGGGCAGAGTGCAGGGATGCGCCGCCGTATATAAAGGAAAAAGACGAGCATGCCAATCGCCTGTGCAGCGACCGTCGCACCCGCCGCGCCCGGGATGCCCAAATCCAGAACCAGTATGGCAATCGGCTCAAGAACGACATTGATGGCAAGGGTAATGCCCAGAATGACTGTCGGTGTCGTACTGTCCCCGAGGGCACGGATAAGACAGTTCTGCAAATAGAGCAGAAGAAATACCATCAGCCCTGCAAAGATGATGGAGAGAAAATCCACCGCCCCATCTAGAATCTCAGGCGGAGTTTCCATAAGGATGAGCAGCGGCCGCGTCAGCGGAAAGACGAATGCGGTCAGGAGAAGTGCTGTCAACATGCCGAGCAGGATACACGTCGCTGCACTGCGGCGCACGCCCGCCGCATCGTCCGCGCCGAAGCGCTGTCCCGTATAGATGGTGATCCCCGTGCAGAACCCCATAATGAAGCCGAGCGCGAGGAACATGAGACTGCCCGTACAGCCAACGGCGGCAAGTGCATTCACCCCAAGGAATCGCCCGACGATGAGCGTATCGACAAAGGAATAGAGCTGCTGCATCATATTTCCTGCAATCAGCGGCAGCGCAAAGAAAAAAATTAGCCGTGCGGGGTCACCCGCCGTCATATTCTTCGTCATTCGAGATACCTCGTCACAATGGTACGCAGTTTCTCTTGAAAGTACACGGTATTCGTATAGAGCACCCCTGCGTTTGGCGCGAACTTGATGAGATAGAGCTGCGGATCGCCGCTCACCCAAAAGTCTGTGGGGTACGGTGTCACCGTAATGCCCTGCTTTTCAAAGTTGAGCACGGCACGCGGCAGATGGAACGCCGAGGTCACGAGAATCGGATGCACAAAGCCCTCACGCCGCAGGATTTCCGCTGTATAGCGCGCGTTCTGCCCCGTCGTGAGGCTGCGTGTCTCCACATAGATCATATCGTCCGGCACACCGAGCGAGCGCAAAACGCGCCGCGCGATCTCCGCCTCAGACCCCGTATCACTGAACACCTGCCCACCCGAGAGCAGGATTGGCAGATGTGTGCGCAGGTGAAGGCGGTATACTGCGAGAAGGCGCGAGGACGGGCTCTGTGCGAGCATCCCCGTGCCGTCCACATCCTGCACATCCGCGATTGCCCCGCCGCCAAGCATGATGATGACATCGCCCTGCGGCGCCCCGGGCACGGGATACGTCCGCTCAAGCTCCCCCATCAGGCGATCCGATACGGCTCCGATGGAGAGGAGATAGAGCATAGTGGCAAGAGCACAGAGCAGCACAGCCGCACGGGATTGATGCCGTCTCTTCCCTAGATAGACGGCAAGCCCAAGCATAGCAAGAACAAAAATCCCTGGCGGCAGAATCCATGCTGCCCCAAATTTTAAAATGTAAATCATCATCTCATACGCCCTATCACGATTGATTTCGATATGCTAGGGAAGCACTGATAAATTCGGTACAACCATCTTGACGTATCTTTTTTGCCCGCACTTCGGCGGAAAATCCTCCACAGAGCACCACTCTGCGTCCGGTTTTCCACCTCGTTCGGACGAAAAAATCTACGCCAACCTGGCAGACCTCATTTTATCAGTGATTCCTTAGAAAAATCAACAACCGCAGCAACTGCAAGGTGTCTCACAAATATATAGCGCAACTACGGTGCCCCCTATTATAGGATATTTTAGGGGATTTTTGTAGCACAGGAGGCAAATAAATCCGCCGCAATACTGCTATCGATGGAGGCTCTGAGCACAACGATAAGCGCGAACATTTTCCTATTGACAGGACACTCCCTCCCCTATATTCTAAATATATAGTTTAGTTCATGTGGAAAGACTGGAGGGGTGAACATGATTTCCTTTTTGTATTTGATCGGAGCAGTGATCTTAATCATTGCTTGGATAACAATGATCGGGATCATCATCATGCCAATCTACATGTTTTTCAAATGGATGGTCGTTTCTCTGTATAAACGATATCAATCAAGAAAATCTACAGTCCCCCAGCCGAACTACCTTACACTTCCCGATGGGCGTGTCCGTCACCTTCCGTGATTTCATAGAGGTGCCTGCCTTGCGCAGGGCAAAAATAATCGCTCATAAGATTTACTCAATTTATAAATCCGAAAAAGGAAAATATGCCTTCACCGCGAATATTTAGAATATAGCACGTTCTTCTGCGTGCTTCATCGTTCATTGTATCGAATCTTATGTGTATGGACAAAGGAGAGATTCACTCATGGCAATCATCGAATCAGAGCACATTGATGCCGAGAAGCGCTTTGGCGGCAACGGTACGATCCACATTCAGAAGCTCCTCACGCCGAAGGAACTGGACGGAAAGTGCGCCATGTTCGCACGTGTGACGATCCCGCCCCATGCGTCGATGGGCGCACACAAGCACGAGGGCAATACGGAGACGTATCACATCCTCTCGGGACGTGCCCGCTACAACGACAATGGCAAGGAGATCGAGATCGGCGCAGGTACGACAACATTCTGCGCGGACGGCGAAGTGCACGCGATTGCCAATGCCTCCGAGACCGAGGATCTCGTCTTTATGGCGCTGATTATCAATAAGTAAACCGTCTTGCTCAACTTTCTCCATTGGCTGTGAGGAGGTGCTGCGTTGGCTGATGCAAAGATAAATATCGGTGCATTCCTTCTTGAATGGGATACGGAAAAGAAAGGAGGGCCTATGAACGCGGAACTCTCTAAAACACTGCCAGATAACGACGGTCCCGAACTAACGGATGAACAGCTGAAGATTATGAACCTCGTACTTTCCCATAAGGGAACGCGCGGTGGCTCGCGAAAGGCTCTATACATTCAAGGACGGGAAGAGGAACGTGTCAGTGCACTCAGAAACCTGATGGACAGCATGCGTCTTACGCTGCCACAGGCAATGGATGCACTCAAAATTCCATCGTCGGAATACGAAAAATACGCTTCGGTTATCTAGGGAATCACTGATAAAATGAGGTCTGCCAGATTGG
>ERZ773066.993-NODE-993-length-14967-cov-9.564780_pt1 | contig 14967 bp, 16 predicted proteins | sample MGYA00580573_ERZ773066 | MGnify/ENA primary metagenome ERZ773066 (study PRJEB29015, sample SAMEA2738128) | human oral metagenome | biome: human oral; feature: human-associated habitat; material: saliva | place: China | collected 2203 ... | reverse complement strand
TACTAGCATCGATTAATTCAACATCAGCTAAACCTTTAAAAGGCCGCGTCATTGCTGTTTCGTCGCTGCTAGTGCGGGCAATAGCCAGTACTCTACGCGCCATGAGCTAGCCTCCAGATAGCTGATTCATCATGGCTAAGACGGCGGGCTAAAGTGAAAAACTCGCCCTGCCCGCTTCCCTGCACAAGCTCACCGTGTACTAGCACCTGATCGCCTGGCTTGAATTTTTTCTCTACCACGAACCTGGCTAGATCACCCTGGGCCTGAACCCACTCAGTTACCCTGTCTTGCCCTAAAACTGTTTCAATTTTGAACATGGCAATATCGGGGCTGGTGCGCACAGTGATTTGCCCGGTGATCGTACCCGCCAGGAACACTTTCGTATAAGGCATCAGCGGGCACCTTTAGTGTGGGTTGGGGTGCGAGTGGGCTTAGCCTTTTTGGCTTCCTCAAGGATTTGCTGCTTGCGCTGGTCCATCCCCTTGGTCACGTCCGCCTTGGAATATTTAGGCTGGCCGGGTGTCCCTTTAGGTGCCCGCTGCCCAGGAACGGGCTGGGGTGCCCGCTGGGGTACCGGTTGATTCACCGGCTGAGGTAAAGCCTGCTGCCCAGGAACTGGCTGCTGAGGCAAGCCCTGCTGCGGCATGGGTTGGAGTGGAACTTGACTTAGAACCTCCGGGGTAAGCCAAGCCTGACCAGGAACCTGCTGAGGCATGGGCTGCGGCATAGACTGCTGCGGAACCGGCTGAGGTAAAGCCTGCTGAGGCAAGCCTTCCTGCGGCATAGGCTGCGGCATAGGCCGCGGAGGCACAGGCTCGGGAACCGGCTGCGGCATAGGCCGCGGAGGCACAGGCTGGCCAGGAACAGGCTGCCCAGGAACTGGCTGATTCACTGGCTGGGGTACCGGCTGGCCAGGTACCGGTTGAGGCATGGGCTGGGGTGCCCGCTGGCCAGGCCCTGTAAAAGTAGACGCCCGGCTTCTGCTGTGCGGAAACGGCTGCTGAGGCAAGCCCTGCTGCGGTACCGGCTGGCCAGGAATAGGCTGCCCAGGTACAGGCTGATTCACTGGCTGCGGCATAGGCTGGCCAGGTACCGGTTGGCCAGGAACGGGCTGCTGAGGCAAGCCCGGCTGAGGCATGGGCTGCGGTAAAGCCTGGTTAAACGGCTGCTTCAGCTTCCTCATACGCCACTTACGTACCCGGTCAATGCGTGTAAGTGCTTTGTATTGGGCCCGGCTGATCTTGTCGTTAGCACGGTACTGTGTTTGCCAGAAATTCATAGACGCGCTACGCGCCTGCATTCCCTTAGTGTTTGCTTTAAGTTGCTTCTTGTTAGCCCGTCCATTTAGACGCATATACTTTTTGATAGCCCTAGCACGCTTTTCAGGGCTCGATGACTGAGCGACCCCCAACTGCTTATTAGCCTTGTAACGAGCTTTATTGGCCTTGACCTGCGCGTTAGTGGCCTTAACTGCCGCTTTCTGGGACTTTGCCAAGCTCTTAGAGACTTTTCCACTCTGTTTGTTCATGACCTTATTTACTTTTTTGCGTGCTTTGACTTCACGCTTAAAAGCTTTCGAGTCAACCTTGGCAACTCTGCGCTCATACCTAGCAGCTGATTGCTTCAGTCCGTGCTGTACGGTATCGACGTCACGGCCCGAAAAATGCACGTAAGTGTTACCGTCAGGCGCTTTTTCTAGCGAGAAATTAACCCCCCTACGCCGCAAATCAGCCTTCAAGTAACGCTCCAACTCAGGAGCTATAGCTAATGGGTGTAAATCCCCGCCCATTTGGCGCTGCAAAGTAGCCAGGCTGGCCTGGTGATTACCATGCATAAAGTGGTTCGCCAGTGCTGAGACTGGCATCGAAGCCACACCCTTCATAATGTCCATCATCGCGCCAGCCCCCGCCTTAACCTTGTCGGTCACGGCCGGAACAATAATCTCAGCCGATTGCTGAGCCTGTTGTTTCGCAGTTTCTGCGAAATCATCTGCCATCATCGGTTTCTACCTTTCTGCTTGCCCTTATTGATTGCAGCTTTAAGTTTTTCTTGCGTCTCGCTAACCTGCCTGGTTTTCGCGTCAATCAGGCTGTCTACATCGGCCGTGCTCTGACCGGCGTCTATACGTCTTTGCTTATCAACAATAAGACTTGTCAGCTCCGCGCGCCCCTGCCTGAGCTGCTCTTTCAGGCCCTCAATATGTGACTGAAGCTGCGCAGGACTCATAGAACCAAGCTCAATATCCGCGCTGATCTGCCGCGACGTGGCCCGCAGCTGGGCTACCCGCCGGTCAATATAGGCGTAATAACGCTGCTGGGCGGCGCTAGCCCCCCTCACTGGTGCCCGCTCAGTTCGAGCATTTATAGCCGTCTCGCGCGGCATGGTCAGCAGCCATTGCAGTTGACTGGCAGTCACGTTACCCCCACTACGGTCGAACTTATCCACCACCGGATATGACCGATTAACGTTTAAAAACAGCCGAAAAGACGTGCCGTTATCCACCAGGTCAGCGCGGCTCACAACCAGGGCTCCCCCATCACCCAAGCCGGGCACACGCACCAAAAGTCTCTCGCTATTTAAATTCTCTACCTGGCCGCGCCTGACCACGAACTCTTGCCGCTCAGCCCGCCCCAGCCTAGACATTAAAGCCGCCTGGCTATACGCCAAACCAAGCCGCTCTGAGCGCATACCCTTGCCACCAGGCCTATCACGCAGCACCAGTGACCCGCGCCGGTTCACGGCCTCAATGCCCCGCTCGCGCAAAAACCGTTGCAGCCCCCTCATATCTTGGCAATAAAAAACCCCCTGGTCAATCATATCTCTGAGATTTTCTTTATTACTCACCCCGCGTGTACGGGCATAAACCTCACCCAGGCTGATAGCGTCACGTCCCGGCTTTTCGATAACACTAAGTCCGTGTTTTAAACAAACCTCGTCACTAAGCTCACGCAACTGAGCCAGTCGCCCTTTACCGCAGCGCCAGCGTTTAAGCGTAACGCTTGAACACGGATTCATAATAATGTGGTTATGAATATGGTGCCTATCCACGTGGGTGGCAATCACGTACTGATATTGGCCGCCGCTGATACGTTCAATAAATTCAATCCCCACCTGGTGGGCTTCCTGTGGGCTCACCTCACCAGGTGAAAACGACTGGATCAAATGAATGCCAACCACGCTAGGGCGTTTACCATCCACACGGCTACTATCAGCTAAATCTTGAACATCTTTAAAAGCATTCACGATAGAATCAACTTTAGGGGTAACAGACGCATTAGACGAGATCAAGGTTTGGCCATCAGTTTTATAGGCATCCGCGATATAATCTATCGCCTTGCCTAAAGTAGATCTAATTTGACCTATCTTCACGATCGCCAAGCCCGTCCCCCTCTCTAACGTACGCCTCAACTATCGCTTCAACATTTTCTAACAATAATCGTACCGCTTCTAGCTGCTCCAAGCTAGCCAGATTGCTAGTATTAACTTTACGGGCAATCTGGTTAATGTTATTTCCGATTGGTGACAGCGCCGCCCTTAGCCCCACCACATCCAACCGGCGGTTGTTAACTACAACAGTGCGGTTCAAAATCATTTCCCGGGCAAAATCAGAAAAAGACCCCCACCCCCCACCAGCCATAATCTCTTGAGCCCGCACCCACTCAGATTCATCAAAATATACAGCTTTCAAAACCTGCCTACGACGATTATAAGAACTCGCCCTACCCTCACCAACCAAAACACAAACCGCCTTCCTGAAAAAACCGATGGGTCTGGGTGAAACCCAGGAAGCGAAGCGCATACGATTTTCTGACACGGTGTCTGATAATCGTATGCTATGCTTGCTATCCTCCTCCTTCTCCCCTTTTATCTCACCTACCCCTACCCCAAGTCCACCCTTTTGAACATCTTGTAACCCCTACTTCAACAACTTGACCAGGCGCTCACTAAAGCCACTCCTCTACACAAAACAAAAGATTTGTGTAGCAAAACCCGCCACCACCAACAAAACCCCACCCTCGCCCCTACAAATAAAAGTACTACGCCCCTAGACAAAGCAAAACACAAACACCTAGGGTCCGCGCCCTAGCGGCAACCCTAACGTCACCCTCGACGATGAACTTAAAATTTGCGCCACATTTTGCCGTAAACCTATTTAAAAATCTTTTACACGCAACATCTCTCAAACCCCCTACCCAGCAGCCCACATCACCCCAGGCACTGGCAGGGCCGGTAAACCAAAACATTTTTTAAATCAACGCCCACCCCTGCCCCTACAATCGCTTACCAAAGCAATAACCGCCCTATATCGCACTATCTACTTGCTACTTGCTGCCGCTAGCTGCTGCTAGCTGCTGCTAGCTGGTGGAAACAAATTAAAAATTTGTTTCCACAAGCGCAACAACAAGGCAAGATCGCCAGTGCCTAAACCAGGCTAAACTTCTCCATCTACAGCCGCCCCTTTAGCACCCAACTTCTCCCTGGCTCCAAGACGCTGGTTTAAAACCTTCTCTAGGCTACTGGCAGGATTACACCAATTTTGACTAACCTATTTTTCTCAAAATCACTAATCTGCTCGCCACAAGCCTTTTTCTGATAACAGACAGCAGCTAAAGCCAAATCCACACCCTCAAGGGCCGGATAATTCTTGGCCACCCATTTTTTAGCCGCGTTAGCAGCCGCCTGCGCTTTCGCATCCAACGGCGTCTCTTGCTCACGCTGGGCAATTATTTGTTTACGCCGCTCGCTAGCCCGCTTTTTAGCCTCAGCGCTAAGCCGCGCCGGTGCGCAATCAATATCAACGTTACGTTCCAGGCGGTTTAAAACCAATGAAGCCATATGAATTATTTGAGACGGTGGATTACCATCCAGCAGCCCGCGAATTTGGCTTGGCTGCCAACCAGCATCAACCCGCTCTTTAAGCGCCTGAGCAATTTTGTAGGCCCCGCGTTTATCCAGGCTAGCCATCCAGACAGGCAGGCAGGCACCAAGCAGGGCCCGCTCTTGCTCATCCAGGCCCACCTCAGCCGTTTTAGGGCCCTTAACAGGCCCTGCCTGTACCTGGGAGCCCGGGCGAGGTAAAACCTCGCCTACGGGCACACCAGGCCCCTCTACGGGCACGTTTCGGGCCCCCTCTGTTCTTTGGGTAGAAGTTTTTCCACCCGACCCCACCCCCGTGCTAGCGGCCTGGCTGGGAAGGGTTGGGTAGGGTTTGGTGGTTCCTAATGGTGGTTCTTTATATGGCAATCGGTCACTGGTGACCGGTTGCAACCGGTCACAGATGACCGGTTGCGGCAACCGGTCAATTTGACCGGTTGCTTTATTTGCAACAAAAACAGCGCTTGAGGCCTCCTCAAGCATCTGACAAGCCTGCGCTGCATCCTCCCCCAAGCTGACTGCCCTAGCTGACTTCATGGACAGATCAGGCTTGGCCCCAATGTGAAGCAGGTAAAGGTTTGATCGGCGGCCCCTAGTTGACGAGCGCGTGATCGTGGTAAGCAGCCCCATTTTTTCTAGGCTGCGCAGCGAACGCCTCAGCGTGCTAACCGACTGGCGCGCTTTAGGCGCCAGTTTTTCTTGCGCGGGCCAGCAGAGCCCTTCGTCGTTAGCTTGGTCAGCCAAAGCAAGCAACACCAGGGCTTCACTGCCCATAACTTCTTCCAACGACCAAGCCCAAGACAATACACGCACACTCATATTTTTTCGCGACCTTCCCGAGCTTAAATGCCCTCAGCCCCATCAGGGGCCTGGTGGGCAATCATTTTTTCAAAATCAGCCCGCCGAAAAAGCCGCCTCCCCCCCGGCAACTGCACGTACGGAATTTTGCCTTCTCTTGCCCACCGCCTGATTGTCGCCGGGCTGCCAATCCCGGGAAAAAGTGCGCTTACCTGACGAGCGCTAAGCAGCTGCTCGCCAGCGGATACATTGGTTTCGCTCATGTAAACATTATAAACGAAAACAGTCAAAAAGTACATGTTGTACATAATGGACAATTAGCCGTTTTTTCACCCAATTTTTATGTGGATCGGTGTAGGCTAGGCCCCAGCCGCACACTCAAATTTTTTGTGGCTATGTAGCCCCGAAAGAATTGCCCCTTACGGGGCTACACCTGTATCTGCGGCGTCGTAGCCTGGCCTTCACTCACTACCTGCTTTAAAGTTAGCTATCAAGCGTGCTAGCATTGGGATATCAGTAAATAAACCCGCTTTATGTAAAGCCTTAAAACTAGCTTTACATGCGTTTATGCGACTGATACAATGAAACTGGTGGGGTGTGTCACCCCACCAGTCTGTTTAGTGAAGGTGCAAAAATGGACAAGTTTGTAACCCCTGATCAAAGCATGAGGCGTGAACAGGTTGAGAAAATTGTTAAAACAAACGCCCCAAAGGCATACGCTAGCCTTGGGTTGGATCGCCTGCTTACAACCGCCCAAATGGTTGAAGAGTACAGGCTAGCTAACCTCGATGAGGGAGAGTTTCGCGCTCTGCTTCCCCATTTTGGCTACTACTACACCGGTAGGCGTCAAAAAATTTTCTACGGTGATCGTAGCTGGATGGAACTAATCGACTTCCCGGCTGTTGGCGACATGATCCGCAGGCAGCTCCCTGGCCTGCTAGACCGCGTGAATTTTATGGACGTATGCACCATTGCGCGCGCTATCGAGGCATTCAAGGCAGGCAAGATCACCCTAAATGAGCTGGCCACCCTATACGTTCAGTACGACATGGGCATTTATGTCGTGGTGGAACCTGAAAACTCTTGGGACCCTTCCCCTAAACCTGAGGAAGGTTGCCCCTGGTGGGACCTTTTCACGGGCACCTTCCCCCAAGGAGTGTATGGGAAACTTCTTGAAACTATCGAGCACATGGAAGCTGCAAAAAATAATGAGTGATCAAAAGCCTCCGTCTCTAAACTGGGTAGAAGATCATTACAAGCTAATTCAAGAGCTGTACCAGACAGAATTAAGTACCAACGCGCCAACAGCTACCATAAATAACCCTGAGTGGTTTAAACACACTCAAGGTGCGCTTATTCCAAGTGAGAGCAGGAAAGATCTACACTTTTGCATATATGAAACTTTGCTTGCAGGCTATCAGCCTGCCAAGCAAACCCCCACAGCGATCTTGCTGGCAGGGCCTCCCGGCTCTGGCAAATCAACCAGCTTGCATACAATTTTTGCAAGCCAAGACAACCACATCACAAACGGCGTCGCCCGCAGCGACTTTGTCGTAATCGATGCGGACGAAATTAAAAGCCTGCTTATAGACCAGGCCCGCAAAGATGGAACGCTAGACTCGTTCATCAAATCGCAGGCTATCCACCAGCGCGAAGCGGGCGGTGAAGCCTTCTCTGACCTAGACTTTTCTAGCCTAGTACACGCCGAATCCTCACTGATTGCAGACAATCTAACCAGGCTAGCCATTAAAAACAACTATAACGTCATCATAGACCAAGTTGGGGCTAAAGAAACATCAGTCAGAGAATATGTAAACCTTTTAAAACACAATGGTTTTTCAATCAGCGCAGTTAAAATCAGTGCCTCGCGCGAATTTTCTCTAGCCTCAACCTACTCCCGATACGCCAGGTCATGGCTTGACGGTAAAACCGCGCGTAGAGTACCAACGGAAGTTGTAGAGGGAATCTATACGGCTGACGGAACCCCCAAACCTGACCTGGTTTACCAAAGCCTACTAAGCGATAAGCCTTGCCCCATTGGGGTGTATCGTGGATTTGAAGCCAAAATTCTAGGTGAACCACCAACGCTAGTAGAAAAAGGCCAGCGCTCACCTGATGGAATAATGCACATCGATAAAGTTACTCAACCCACACGCACCAAAATTGGGCGTCAACAAATTGTTGAAAGCCTACAAAAAATACAGAAACCTACGCGCACCAACCCCAGCAAGCCACCCCGCCCACCTAAAAAGCTATCTCGCTAGATAGCTATCAAGCTAGCAGCGTGTTTAAAGACTAAACCAAAGCCTTATGTAAATCTATAAAGCATGCCTTCATGCTTTATAGGCCTCGACTGCGCTTAGCTTACCTAGAAAACTGGCTGGTAAAAACTGTATGTTTTCTACCAGCCAGTTTGCCTACTTTTGTGCGCGAACCTTTAAAATATCAGCCGCGTGTACCTGCGTTTTCGCCAGCACTTCTGGGTCCCCCGGATCAATACCCGTATAAGCTTTTAGGGCGTCTAGCACCACTTGCGTAACGTTAGTGTTGTGAGCCGTGGACCATAGCTTTACAGCATCACGAAAATCACTGGAAACACGCACGTTAAGCATAACTACCTTAGCTTTTTCTGCCCTTTTCTCAGGCACGCCAGCTTTAGGCTCGTCATGAAAAGTTTCCGCTATGCTGCGAGTCCTTTTAGGGGCATTCATTTTCACTTCAGTTCGCCTTTCAGCTCGTCCCAAACATCCTCATACCCATGCAAGTTGGTAGGCGTAGTACCCGGGGCCCTGACAATTTCTTGACGGGTAGGAATCACGCTAGCAAACCTGGGAACGCTACTCTCATCCAGATAGGCGAGAGTTTCACGTAAAGCCACAGTGTTTTTTTCAGCCCTAACCACAAGCACACGCCAGGGGATATCTCCCATGACTTCGCTTGTGGCCACGGTGCGCCACATGTCCGCGCCCCCCACACCTGAAGCCACAACCACGAAGTTGGCCGCGTCAATGGCTGCATCAATAATTGCGCCCTGGCCAGGTGGGGTATCGATAAACGCTACATCAACCCCCTTGTCTGCCAGGCCTCGACTTAGGGCAGCCACGTTCATGGTCTGCACCTCAAACGGCAATCCTGGCCCATCCTCTTTAGCCAGGAAAAACCAGTCTGAGGCCGTGCCCTGCATATCCATGTCAATCACCCTTACGCGCAACCCTTCACGCGCGGCAGCCATAGCCAGATAGATAGACGAGGTAGTTTTACCAACCCCACCCTTTGTATTTACAACCGCTACAACAGTCATGAAAGTTAAACCCCTTCACCACGAACACTAAAGCTTTATGTAAAGCTTGCTTGCATGTAAGTATATAGCGTTTCCCTTGCGTTTTCAAGTAAAGCTCGCTTACTTGTTAGCCTGATTTACGTGAGGTTGTGGGCTTTCTAAAGAAAGATCACCCCCCGCGCTAGCGCGGGGGGTGATCTTTGTTTACTAGGTCAGCTATCCCATATAGTCGGCGCCCCGTGGGTGCCATAGGGGCCTTCTAGGGAAGGGGTTTGCTCTATTCCCAGCTGGGATATATGACACCAAGCATGTTACCGCCGGGGGGTGCAGTAGACAACGGGGCGCTAGGCTAGCTCCGCGCAAGATTTTTGCCCGCCTTCGCGAACGATCATTGACGCATACGCTACCGCCTGCTGGTACATCCCCAGATAAGGCAATTTCTGGGCATACACACACCGATCGCGATAATCAGCCTGTTTTATATACATGGGGTAGGCTACCTCTGAGCAGTCAGACGCTTCAGCTAGGCTAATTAGGGTATCTACAACCTCTAGCAGTCTTTTTTCACACTCATCAAAGGTTTCAGTCATTTCTTCATAGCTGCGTGGGATACGTCCGCCTGCCTCCCACCTGGATATAACAGGCTGATCGACACCAAGCAAGTCTGCCAACTCTTTTTGACTCAAGCCCACAGCTTTACGCCTGATCAATATGTTCAAACCCTCATATGTGGGTATTTTCGCCATTTTACCCCTCTTCCCTTCTCTTTAAGTCTTTAGGGGCCCCACGCGGTGGGGCCCCTAGCCTAGCCAGTTGGCTTAACGCTCAGCAGGCTCCAAATCTTTGGTAACAATGATTTTTACGTCTGCCAGTTCAATAGCCCCGTTTAGTGACCAAACAAGGTATTCCCGCAGGTCAAGATCTGTTGCTGGTGGCGTCCCTTTCCCAAGAAAAAGTGCACCATCAAACCGATACCACCCAGGAAAATCGTAAATTCCATCCTCATCGTAATCGGTGTAAAAGTCGATATACTCCCATAAAGGGTAGGATCCGAAGTCTTGCAAATCCATAATCTGTGATTCTGCATCATCGGGGTTTTTGGCGGTTATTTGACCCCCTGGCCAAATAACCGCCAAGCCAACATTTGCGGCTAAAACATTCTCTTCTGCACAAATATTTTCACTCATTTGTCTCCTCCTTAGAAAGTGTTTCAGGCTTGCCCTATATATATCGCCTTGAGTGGCCCCTATTTAACCCCCGCCCAAACGGCGGGGGTTAAATAGGGGGAATTTTAGAAGTTTTCGCCGCCCTCAACCAGCTTGGGTAAGCGGCGGGTAAGGATGAGGTCAATGCTTTCGAGCGCTTCCTGTTTGGTCAGTCCACGCTCAACGCGGTAGAAGTCAAACAGTTCACCAGCTTCATCAGTTCCCACGCCAACGTTGCGATAAATCGCAATTAGCGTCTTGGACTTTGGGCCGCCCGCGTAGGGTACGGGGCTCACCCAATCGAGCCTAAAAGCGTAAGCCCTGGTAAGGGTGGGGTGAATCCAGCCGTCTGAGTCTGAAAAATCGGTAACCAGGGGGGTAATGGTCCCAGGCTCAGTGCAACCGCGACCTTTTCCTAGGAAATACCTGCGGTCAGTTTCGGCCAGTAATTCAGCTGCTTCCTCTAGGGTGGGGAGCTCCTTGTTAGCCCACTTCATAATACTTTCTCCTTAGAAAGTGTTTCAGGCTTGCCCTGTTGGCTTCCTGATGTACATAATTATATATAACTTTGGGTGGTGTGTCTACCCCTAAAACAATTAATTCTATAAACTACTATGTGATCTAGGACATATTACTTTTTGGGGGTCTTTTAACCATTAAAAAACCCACCCCCGCGTTAGCGGAGGTGGGTCGTATGCAAGCTTTCCAAGATTGGTACCCGTGGGCACCACGGGCCCCTTCAGGGAAGGGGTTTTGACTGATTCCCAGCTGGAAAACTTGACGCCATTAATTTTACCCTACCCCCTGCCCACCTGGGCAGGGGGTAGGTGTGGGGGTTTATTCGACCTTTTCCCAGGCGATAGCGGTTTCGTTTTCCAGCGCCTCTACCGGCACATCAGCCACTTGCAGGACAACAACGCTATTGTCGTCGATCACGCGGGGGAAGCGAATTGAACCGCCCCTCTTGGGAAATTTTCCCTCTACTACCTCAACGTTGATCGCGAGGCTCACGTAATCGCGGCTGACGCGCCGGCAGATTTCTTCACCTGCAAAGCGAACCACCTTGCCACCAGCGTTGCGCGAGTTTAACCAAACGCGCACGGTGGCCACCTCGCCGCTGATGTTGGGGACGTAACCAAACACTTCACGCAGCAGCTCCTCTACAGCCTCCTGGTTGCAGTGGTCGAACAACCAAGCACGGTTAGTGCTGTCCCACCGACCACGCAGCTTGTGGGCCCCGCTGATAAAACCACGGTCATAGGGGGTAGCTACCGCCAGATCACCGGTTTCGCTGGTGTAAACATTGATGTCGCTCATGACTGCACCTTTCAGGTGGTTCAGGCTTGTCCTTTTGACTTCCTGATATACATAATTATATGTATTTTTTCGAGATGTGTCTACTTTGAGGGCGTCTAGGGTACTCAATATATTGTTAACTAGCTCACATTTAGTTGGTTATGTTGGTACATTCGTATCCATATTCGCCATGAAAATGAATACAAAAAAGTAACCCCCACCTTTGCAGGTGGGGGTTACTTTCATGGTCTCTAAATTTGATCCTTTAGGATGAAGCTGAGTTCATACCTGATATTGGCTTCCATCTCTTCTTCGGTAAGTTGGTCCTGGACGAAACCTTGTTGGTATAGCCAGTTTGCGTTGTCTGCTGGCGTCCATTCTGGCCGCTCGCACTTGCACTCTAGGGCTTCGATCAAAGCGCACGCCCTAGCAATGATTGCGTAGCGGATGTTCTTGAATTTGCAGTTGCACCAGCTGTGATTGCGCGGCGGGTTGCATTTGACGATGAGTCCGATTCGCGCATAGGTTTTGCTGCTTCGCATGGCCTTACCCTTTCAGGTGGTTCAGGCTTGTCCTTTTGACTTCCTGATGTACATAATTATATGTATTTTTTCGTAGTATGTCTACCTTTCAGGGCGTCTAGGGCAATAAAGGTACTGTTAACTAGGCCACATTGTCGGTAGGGTTGCCTCCCAACTTCTCCCTGGCTCTTATATGGCCTTAAAAGACCTTGCCCTAGGGTGAGGGTGAGGTTAGGGGTTGAAACTGGCTCCTAGAGGCTCCCAGGGGCCAAATTTCGGGTATATCAAGTTTTCTGTGTGGATGTTTTTGCTCTTTAACCAGACATAGATTCTTAACTGCCACGATAGGTGAGGGTAAAAATCTTCCAGCTAGCGCCTTTCCCTTGGGTGTCGGCGTTGGTGAGGCAAGGGCTTTAATGCAACGACAAGCTTGCTTGTTGTTGCCCCGATAGGGGGTTTGGGGGGCTATCGCTAGCCCCCCATCAGTTGGGTTGCAAGGGTTTTTAATCCTTGCCGGGGCTCCGGGGCAGCGCCCCGGCGGGGTGTGGGGCAGAGCCCCATTAAAAAAAACCCACGTAAGTGGATTGCTGCGAATTTTAGTTGGCTACTTACAAGTAGCTAACTAACCCTGTATGGGTGATCCCCGCGTTAGCGGGGAAAACAGCGATCTAGCGCATCACACAGTTTCAACCCCACTTGCGTGGGGAATAAAGGCAGCTACCAACTTACGTGGGAGGGGGCCTAGCCCCGTTAGCGAGTTTAGCAGCTGTCAGGTGGGTTGGTTCGCGGTTTTTAGCGGCGTAGCCGATAAAAATGCTAGCGAACCAGGAAGCAGTCTGCGCGCTAGCGCAGGCCATAGGGAGGTGAGCCCTTCCAAAAACTGGTTTTCCACAAGTTCACAGAATCCACAGGCCCCACTATGGCTAGTAAAACTCTGGTATATAGTTCTGGCAGCACCCACTTTTGCCTTATGGCAGTAAGGGAAAGTGGGTGCTGAGCGTACCTAAAGTACCCACCTAGCGTACCTAAAGTACCCACCCCCCTCCCAAAATCGGTTCCCTCCTTGGTTGGGTTTTCCACAGGTAAAACCGCATGAAATCAACGAAAAATAGGGGGCGTACCTAAAGTACCCACCCTGATTTTTCGGGTACCCGAAAACGTACCTAAAGTACCCACCCTGACGGCAGTTTTGACGATTTTTGTCCACAATCCACCTAAAAGCGTCGTAATCATATTTCGCCTAAAATGTCAATAGTTTAGGGTGAAAAAGTTGTCTACGTTTTTGGTGACGTTAACTTGTTACAGGTCCATATGTATGGTGCTAGGCTGGGTCCTGTAAGTGGTGCGCACACATAAAAGCGCGCCACCACAGAGTTCCTGCTCTGTGATGGCGCTTGCGTACCAAAAACCCTTGTAGTGGAAGGGGGTCGGTAGCCGTGGCTATCCTACCTCACGACGGGCCCGATGCTGGGCCTGATAGTCCTGCTGTAGACCTGAAGCGGGCGATAGTGACAAATGTAGGCAACTTTAAATCTGCCTCTAAATCTGCCGCCTGGGTAGACGAAATGATGAAGCTGCGTGAGGATGCTGAAGAGACTGAATCTGTTGGGTTTTGTTCACGCATTTTCACCCAGTTGTCTTTACCGTATCGTGACCCTGGAAATAATGGGGCAATTACATGGGTCCGCCAGAACGGGCCTATGCGCTTGCAACTAAACCCCTTGCTGGATATCGGTGATGATGGCCAGCCGATCCCTGCTTTCCCGTATGGGAAATACCCTCGCCTGATTTTGCCTTGGCTTTCCACCCAAGTGGTTTTAAGGGAGGCTGATTTGGAATCAGATGGCTCGCTCACCATCGAGCTGGGCGATTCCATGCGCGACTTTTTAAAACTGCTTAACCTGCCCTACGGGGGCAAACAAGGGCGCCTGGTGCGTGAGCAAGCGCGGCGCCTGTTTGGCGCCGATATCCTCTTTAGCGAAGATCGGGGTAAGAGCCTACTAGGGGATAAACGGCAAAGGCTGTACAAAATGCCCGTGTCCCAATCCTACGAACTCTGGTGGGATTATGATGAGACTGAGGGTCAGCAGGCACTTTGGGGCAACAACGTCCGCTTATCGAACGCATTTGTACAGTCGGTTTTAACCGCAAAAATCCCGACAGACATGCGCGCCCTAAAACTCCTCTCGGAGAGAGGGGGCCCTCTCGCCATGGATATCTATATGTGGCTGAGCTACCGGCTCTTCGTAGCTCGCCGCCCAACCCTGGTGCCCTGGGAAGCGCTCCAAGCCCAATTCGGCAGCCAGACGGTCAGTAAACGTAAATTCAAGCAATCGTTTAATTCTAAACTTGTCTTGATTTTACTGGTGTATCCTGAAGCGGTTTTCACTGAAACTGACAAGGGTTTGATGCTCTACCCTTCACCCTCACCCTTGGGACGTAAGCGCTTGCCGCGCCCTGAGAGGGCTGCGGCTAAATGGATGGGTAAAAAATAACCCCCATTTAAACCCAAAAGTTCCCCATTCCTGCCCGCTAACGCGGGCTTAGAGGAAACCATACGTATATGCGTATATACGCATATGCGTGCTATAATTGAGTTACTAATCACCAGCCGGATGGTTAGTGCTGTTGATTTATCAAGGAGATTGAAATGATTGCCGATCTGATTCTTGCTGCTGATCCTGCCCCTACTGGTGGTACCGCTATTTTGACTCAGGCCCTGAGTCTTTTCGTTAAGTTCGCAACCATCGGTGGTGGCCTATGGACTGTGTGGGGTGTTATCACCCTGGCTGGCGGTCTGCGTGACCACCAGGGACCCCAAATCCAGTCTGGTGTTTGGCAGGCTGTTGGTGGCGGCTTAATCGTGGCAGCAGCCCAGCTGTTTAGCACTATCACGTTGTCATAAAAATTATGGCCCTTGAAATCAAGGTCTACCGAGAAATCACCGCATACCAATCAAAAGTAATGCTTGGCATGAGCTGGCGTCAGCTAG